>CEQN01078077.1_pt1 | contig 11454 bp, 9 predicted proteins | sample 427011 | NCBI WGS metagenome assembly CEQN01 (sample SAMEA2621277, study PRJEB7988) | marine metagenome | biome: marine biome (ENVO:00000447); feature: deep chlorophyll maximum layer (ENVO:xxxxxxxx); material: "saline water (ENVO:00002010), including plankton (ENVO:xxxxxxxx)" | depth 120 m
AAATTTGATAAATCAAAACCAGATGGAAATCCTAGAAAGCTTCTTGACTCAACACTAATCAACGAACTTGGTTGGGAAAGTGAAACAAAACTAGATGTTGGGCTTAAATTGAGTTATGAATGGTTCTTAAAAAACAAAGCTTAGTTTAAAGGGTGTTCCCAGGTTGGGTTTAAAAGATTTTCGGATATTAAAACTTGCTCTCTCTTTGCTTCATTTAAATCATAATCTACCATCATTTTAACTAAGTCTTGAAAGCTCGTTTCAGGGTTCCAACCTAGTGTTTGTTTTGCTTTTGATGAATCTCCTAATAAATACTCAACTTCGTTGGGTCTATAATATTTTTCAGAAGTTGATACATAGTCTTCCCAATTCAAGCCAACAGCATCGAAAGCTAGCTTTGCAAAATCTTTAACTGTATGGGTTTCCCCTGTAGCTAATACCCAGTCATCTGGTGTATCATGTTGCATCATAAGCCACATCCCTTGAACATAATCACCAGCAAAACCCCAATCACGTGATGCTTCTAAATTGCCTAAAGTTAATTTAGATTGTATATTATGATAAATTCGACCAACTGCTTTTGTAATCTTTCTTGTTACGAAAGTCTCTCCCCTATGAGGAGATTCATGGTTAAATAAAATTCCATTGACTGAGAATAAATCGTAAGACTCTCTATAAATTTTTGTTAAATCATGAGCAAACACTTTGGAAGCCGCATATGGGCTTTTTGGCTCAAAAGGAGAATCTTCGTTTAATTTTTGTTTTAACTTGCCACCATACATTTCTGATGAAGATGCCTGATAATATTTAATATTTTTATCGCTATGTCTAATAGCCTCAAGTAAGGCTACTGATCCCAATGTGCCAGTCTGAGTAGTAAATGCAGGATTTTTAAAGGAGACTCCAACATGTGATTGAGCAGCTAAATTGTACACTTCATCTGGTTGTATAGAGTTAATTAGAGTATTTAAGGAAGTTGAATCTAATAAGTCTGAATAGTGTAGCTGTAATTTTTGATCTTCTGAATATTCAGATATTAGCCCTTCTATCCTTGAAGTGTTGAAGGTTGAAGATCTCCTTATTGTTCCATGTACTTGATACCCTTTTTCTAGCAATAATTTACTTAAATAAAATCCATCTTGTCCGGTAATCCCTGTAATTAATGCTGTTGTCATACGGTTAATATTATATATCTAATTATCAATTAAAACTATTCTTCTTTTTTAATATAAGATTCCTGAAAATTGAAGAATATTCCTAATAATGAGTAATAAATAAACGGAAATTGTACTCCTTCCATTGTTATATCTAAAGATGAATTTATCATTACTGGGATAAAATAAATTAATATTTCTAAATTATTATTCCTTTTATACCAAACATTTAAAACTGATAAGTGAAATAAAATAAATAAAAGAAGTTGAAAAATACCTCCTCTTGCCAAAATATTTATGAAATAATTATGAACATTTTCATTTAAACCATCTCTCCCTAGTCTTCCTGGCGCAGATGGGTCAAGCATTACTGGAATAATTTCGTTATACCCATACCCTTTGAAAAGAATATTTTTGTTATTCATATCTTCTATTACATCTTGCCAGATATCTAATCTCCAATTTGTTGTGTTATCGTGGGAAACAATCCTGCCATTTTCAAAATAAAGAGAAAGAAATGCCTTTCTTGTATCATGCTTTTTTGCGATTTCTTGTATTGTTTCATCTAAAGGTTGAATAGTTTGTTCACCAAAGCCTGGATTAAAATTGAAATTCACATCTCCAACATTGTATGTAGAAGCAATAAATACTATTCCACCAACAATAAAGAGAGATAGCGTTTTTTTTATATTTGATAAGAGATATTTCCGGTGATATATAAACATTCCGAGTATAAATACGAATGCTGAAAGAAAAGATCCTCTGCTCATTAAAAGCAATAGTGGCAATAATAATGAAACTGAGATAATTAAATACAAAAATTTGAAATACTTATTTTTCCCAACTTTAAAATATATAAAATTAATAGAAATAAGAGCCATCATAATATCTGAGGCTTTATTGAATGTAAACTTATCTGAATATTTAATAAAAAAGTCCATAACAAAATTTGGATAGTAGCCAGTTGAAAAAATATAATGCACAAAAGGAATAAGAAGAACTGGGTAAATAAATATATCAATTAATTTTGTGTATTTTTTTATGTCGCTAAATATAGTCAAAGATATATATAAAATAGATGCAGTCCAAATATATGAACTAGTTCTGAAAGTATAAGCTGAAAAAATATTAGTACCATAAAATATCACGCTAATAAAGAAAGATAAAATAATAAGAGACAAATAATTTAAACTTGAAGTAAAATTATTTAGTTTCAATATATTAATGTCATAGAATCTTAAAATTACAAATAGAAAAGTGCCTAAAAACCCAACAGCAACAATTAATTTTCCTATTTGTTGTCCATAAATCATAAAACCGACAATTGACCGGTCAAAAACAAAAACAATACCGATAAAGAGAGAGTAAAGTATTACAGAACTGTCTTTAATTTTAACTAATAAATTATTCATAATTTTTTATTCAAACTAAGAATACACTACAAAATATAATATAAATTAAATTTTGTAGTGATGTATGTATACAAGAAGAATAAACTTATTGAAAAGTAGGATTTAATTTAAATACTATGAAAACCAAAAGAATAACATTTGTTTTTCTATCGGATAGAAAAAAAAGATTAGAAGCTAAAAATATTTACGCTAAAGAGTTTTTTTATGCTTATCACCATTTAAGTTCAATATATAAAAACGTCAATATTGTTGAATTTAATAATTCAAAAGACTCAACTTTTGATAAGCTTCTTAGAAAACTTACTGATTTACCTTTCTTTAGTTCAAAAATCATAAACAAATCAAATATTAATTTGTTTTTAAAAACTAATGTTTTGATATTAACAAACCAAAGGGTAGGTTTTTCTACTCTTCCTCTTCTTATGATTTTAAAAATAATTAAGAGAATAAAAGTAAATATATTCATAATGGGTTTATTTGATAAAAAAACTAACTACAGAATTAAAAGTTTTTTTAGATCAATTTTTATAGGAGTGTTAATAATTTTTAGTAATAAATTAATCTTCTTAAGCAAAGGTGAGTACGATTATGCATTAAATAAAATGCCCTTTTGGAAGAAAAAATTTATATTTATACCTTTTTCTGTTGATGTTGATTTCTGGAAGTTTAAAGAAAAAGATAATAATAAAAGAGAGGTGTTGTTTATTGGGAATGATGGGCAAAGAGATTATGAATTCGTAATTAAGCTTGCAAAATCTTTAAATGATTTTCATTTTACTTTCGTAACTAATAGAATTCTACCTGAGGAAATTCAATCTGATAATGTAACTTTAATAAATGGTTCATGGGGTAATGATAACTTTTCAGATGAATTTATACATCAACTATATACGTCTGCATCAATAACAATTATTCCAATAAAAGAGAGCCTTCAACCATCAGGACAAAGCGTAGCTCTACAATCAATGTCTAGTGGCACCCCTGTAATTATTACTAAAACAAATGGATTCTGGGCTCCTAATGATTTTAAAGATGATGAAAATATCTTATTTGTATCTACTAATGAAATAACTGAATGGAAAAATAGAATTAATTCAATAATCAATGACAAAGATTTGAGTAAAACAATATCTATTAATGCTAAAAATACAATTAGTAGCAAGTACACATTAAAGATTTTTGACAAGAAAATAAGCGACTTAATTTAAGTGTTCATTATTTAATTTTTTGCTTATAAGATCTTTTTATGTTTTGTGTAAATTTTTTTATAAGATTTTTTTTCATATCGATTGTTCTTTTACTTAAATAATTTTCTTTATTTTTAAACATATGTACAAACAACTCTTCATATTCTTTTGACATATTTATTGAATTAAATCGATAATTTTCTAATTTTTTAACATACGTATAATATTTTTCCATCATTTCGTTTAATTTAATTTCAAGATTTTTTATATTAAATTCAATTCCATAATCACTACAATATTCAGGTATCCCACCACTATTTATATATAATATTGGTAAGCCACATTGTGCTCCTTCAATATGGTGATTTCCTGATGGTTCATTTACAGAAGCTGTTATGTAGAGTTGATTTTTTTTGAGTTCATTTGCTAGGGCGTTCCCTGAAAGTGGGGGGACAAATTTTGCGTTTTTGAATTCAAAGTTTTTTGGTAAGTTTCCTATATAGGTGAAATCTATCTTGTCATTCCATTCTTCTGAAGCAAGTAAATCATCCAATTTTGAATAAACATCAAATCCTTTATTCCAGTTTGCTCCCCAGTGGTGAGTAACTATTTTAAATTTTGTTTTTTTATCCCAACCTGAAAAACCTTCTTTATTAAAAATTTTATTATTTGCGCCTGCCAAAATAACTTTATTATTTTTATCATTTAGCCCTTGGTCTAAATATAATCTCATTAACCAACTGCTAACAAAAATTGTTTGATCGGCTATATTGTTTGCTCCAATTAGATATTTATTTACAAAGTTCGTACCTTTTCTTTCATCACACTCGTTAATCCTGTGAACAATTAAAGTATCGGATTTAACGTATTTAATATAATCTATTACATCTAAGTGAGTAAAAGCTGAAGATTCTGAAGTCCTTCTTGGTTCAGTTATTAGAATTAAATCAATATCATCATCTAAAAGATGATTAATCACTTCATGATTTTTATTTGTTAAATACTCGATTAAATTTTTAGCAAATAAATTACCTCCGCCCCATGGTCCTTCTTTTATGTTTGTTCCAACGCTAATTTTCATTTAACCTACTAAACAAATTTTGAAACTCTTTAAAGCCTTGTGGAATAGTATATTGAATTGATTTATTAAATGCATAATCTATATTTGGCTTAGCAATTTTATAATTATTCATATCAAACAAGGATTCCTTTGGAAGTATTTCTTCTGCAATGCCTACTCTTGTTGAAATTATTGGTGTTTTAGTTATTCCACATTCAATAATTGACTGAGGTCCACCTTCAAATCTTGATGAAACTATATATAAATCTAAACAATTATACAAAGCATTAATTACATCAAAATCTGCCATTTCAAAATAATGGAAAGGAATACCTAATTGTTTGAAATTATTTATTAGATAATTTCTTCTTTTTCCCGTTAAAACAACTTCTAAATTTTTTTTATCCTTAATCATTTCAGCAACTATTTCTAATAATTGATCTGGACCCTTAGATAATTTTGGACTAATTAAATCTGAACCTTCCGTATCTCTTTGAAAAGACCCAACTAGAAATGCATCTTTTTTAAAATTGTATTCCTTTCTTAAGTTTTCATTTTCAATATTGAACCATATATTTTGATTAATCCAAAAGGGTATAGATGTAACATTTTTATTTGTGATTTTTAATAGCTGTCTTTTAGTTGTGTTTGAAATTACATGATATTCGTCAACAAATTTATCTCTTTTATAGAATTCCGTTTCTTCTTTTGATCCAAATTTTTTTTCATCAATATGATAAATTGAGCAAACAACTTTTTTGCTCTTCAGGTATCTCTTTGGAATTTTTCTCCATGTCCATGGAGCTATAATCCATACTATGTCACATTCTTTAATTGAATTTGTGGTTAAATTTTTATTATATTTCAACCATTCATCTTTAAGTCTGTCAATGACCCAAGATTCATTTAGGGAATTTAGATATATTTTCATCGGTTGCTAGTAATTATAATTTAGTCATGGTTATTTTACTGAATCAATTAATAAAGTTGACTTCAAAACATATATCATATATGTAGGTGTAATATAATTTAACAGTGAAAATAAGTAAATCATGAGTAAACAAAAGATATTAATTACAGGGATTACAGGACAAGATGGCATATTTTTAACAAAAAAGTTACTGGAAGAAAATAAAAATATAGAGATATCGGGTTTCTCAAGAAATTCTGAAACTAAAGAATTTAATAAAAAACTTCACCATCTGAACAAAAATCTAAAGTTTGAAAACTTAAATATAGTTAATATAAATATCCTAAATTTCTCTGAAGTTTCTGATTTTATTGATAATTTTAAACCAAATTATGTCTATAACTTAACTGGCCCAAGTTCTGTATATGACTCACTAGAAAATCCTGCTAATACATCGTTAGAAATGACATCTAACTTTATGAATTTAATAAATGCATTAATTTTAAATAATAATTTCTGTAATTTTTTCCAACCATCAAGTTCAGAGATGTTTAATCAGAATTCAGAAAAAAATTTAGATGAAGAGAGTGAATTTAATCCTGTTTCCTCTTATGCTCTTTCTAAATTTTATATTCATAAATTTATTGATATTCTTAGAGAAAAATATGAATGGAAGATATCGAACGGTATTCTTTTTAACCATGAATCAGAATTTAGAGACGACAATTACCTTATTATGAAAATTATTAATAGTGTTATAGATATTAAAAATGGTAATAAAAATGGACTTACTGTTGGAAGTTTAGAGATGACAAGAGATTGGAGTTTTGCTGGAGATATTGTTGATGCAATGCAATTACTAGTTGAACAAGATAATAATTCAAATTATGTTCTGGGTTCTGGGAAGGGTAGAACAATACAGGAAATAATAGAGTTTGTTTTTGAATATTTTAAGATTGAATGGAAAGAATATGTTAATGTTGATGAAAAACTTTTAAGACCTGGGGATCCAAATCATATTGTTTCTAACCCTAAAAAAATCTTGAAGGACACGGGTTGGCAAACTACAACTAGCTTCGAAGATTTATTAACAAGATGTATAAAGTATAAAGAGGAAACTACTTAATTTTACTTGGGTCTAAGTTTCTTTTTACACAATTTGCATAATATTCTTGTTCTTTTTTAAATTTTATTGAAATATTATTTTTAAAATTTAAATTATATAGAGGAGTCTTATGTATTGATATCTTATACCCCTTTTTTAAAACATCACTCATCAACTTATAGTCCTGAGAATAAATAAATCTTTCGTCATAGCCTCCTATTTCAATTAGTACATCCTTTTTTATAAGTAATGTTCCATGAATAAATGGGTTTTTGTATTTCATTATAAATTTTATTGGAAAAAAATATGATAATCCTGGTATTACTCTTCTGTCTCCTATTATATTTGCTCTAGCTCCGCACCCATCTAGTTTGTTGATATTAATAAATTCAAATTGCCTTTCTATTCTTTCTAATACGCTTGTGTCATCTGCATCTTGTCTAGCAATATATACCCCCCTTGATTTGCCTATCAGCTTATTTAAAGATTTCGTTAGTCCAATATTTTTATTATTTCTATATAAATAAATATTGTCGTTTTTTTTTGAAAAACGTTCACAAATTTTATATGTATTATCATTCGAACCATCATCAATAATAAGGATCTCTATGTTGTTGTATGTTTGATTCAACATGCTTTCTATTGATCTTGAGACAGTATCTTCCGAATTATAAGTGCTCATAATAAAGGAAACTAGGTCATTACTGGTTTTCATTTAATACTCTTTCAAATTGATTAAGAAGTTTTTCTTTGTTCAAATAAGTTGCTATAAAATCAAGATTTTCTTTACCTATTTGAACAATTGTTTCTTGTTTATTTATTAACTCTAATTTTTCCTTCAAATCATCATAGTCAAATTGATTAAATGATAATTTATAGTCTTTAGGAAAATATTCTGAGACTCCTCCAGTTTTTGGGAATATTGATGGAATCCCCATAGAGGAAGCCTCGCATAGCAACATAGGCTGACCTTCATATAATTTAGTTGCTGTTACTACCGCTTTGGCTTCACTTATGATATTAAGTACTTCTTCATTGGTTTTTTCACCTAAAAATTTAATATTTGAATCATTATATTGCTTTTTCAAATTGCTTAATAATGGTCCATTTCCAATAATTTTTAATTCGATATTATCAAAATTACAGCTTATAAAAGTTGAAACTAAATCTTCAACGCCTTTTTCCTTTGAGATTCTTCCAGCATAAATTATATAATTTTTCTTGTTTTTAATTTTTATATTATTGTTTGTATTTATAAAATTAGGAAAAACTTCTATATCTCTTTTCCCGATTAAATTAGTTAAATAATTTTTATGAAATTCCGTTAAAACAATAATCTTTAAATTATAATTTTGTAAAATTTTAAAATACTTCTTGCCATAACTGTTTACAAGAGCGGACTTGATAAAAGATTCCTGAAAATATTTATTAAATACTCCTAACGATTTCTTGTCTAAACCACAAGCATTGCAAACAAGAGCATTTCTTAAATGATTATTTGTATTAAACGACCTGGTGCAGTCATACCTAAAATTATGTAATTTTAAAATCACTTTAGCTGGATAATTTTCCAAAATTTTAAAAATACCTAAAGAAGCTTTAAACCAAGTGTTGTGTACGTAGACAATATCAGGCTTAAATGCATTCAATTTCTCTTTAAGTCTTTTTTCACTTTTTTTGTTTCTATTAAATATAAATGAGATAAATTGATTTAAATATTGATTTATATTATTTGAAAAATAGAGTGTTTCTACTTTGTAATTAGTTTTTAGCAATTCAACTTCATTATCTACAGCTACATCTTCACCGCCTAAAGTTTGATAATTTGTATGAATAACTAGTATTTTCTTCATTCTGAATAAAGCTTAATATATCTTGTAATCATCCTCACTAAGTTAATATTAACCTAATGAGAGTTATTCTATTCTTTACATATGGTAATTCATTACTTCAATGGAAAGAAAGCGGATTATTAGACAGGGAAATCAAGCTGTATAAGAGATTAAATCAAGATTACGGTCTAAATTTTACATTTGTAACTTATGGTAATGAAACAGATTTTGGAATTTTAGATGAACTGTCATATATTAATGTTCTTCCTATTTACGAAACTCTAAAATACGATAAATCAAAATTTTTTAGATTTTTGAGATCATTTTTTATAGTATCAAAAATAAAATATAAACTTGAAGATGCTGATATTTTAAAAACAAACCAATTACTTGGTTCTTGGGTTGCAATAATTGCTAAGTATGTTTTAAACAAACCTCTGATTGTCAGAACTGGATATGACCTATTAACTTTTAGTAAAAAAAATAAGAAGTCAAAAATAAAAATTTTCTTTTATTACTTATTAACAAAGATATCAGTTCATTTTTCCGATAGATATATTGTCTCATCAATTGTTGACTATGAATATATTAAACATATTCACTACAAACATTATAAAAAACTTGAAGTAATAAGAAATTGGGTTGATGAATCTAAGGTGCCTGAATTTACTAAAAGATACACAAATCAAATAATAAGCGTAGGAAGATTAGAGGATCAAAAAAATTACAAACTACTAATTGAAAAATTTATAGGTTCTGAATTATCAATAGATTTATATGGTGAAGGCTCTTTAAAAGAAGACTTGATTCAATATGCGAAAAAAAATAAAGTAACTTTAAACATTAATTATCCTGTTCCAAATAAAGAATTACTTAAGACCTTGGGAAAATATAAAATATTTATTTCAACATCAAGCTTTGAGGGGAGTCCAAAAGCAATACTAGAAGCTATGTCTTGTGGTTGTGTAGTTTTTGCAGTAAAAAATGAAAATGTTTCAGAAATAATTAAAAACAAAGAAAATGGATTTATTTTTGAAAAAGATGATGATCTTTTAGAAAGTGTATACAACATTATAAATAATGAAAATGAGTGGTCTCGTATTTCATCAAATGCTGTTGATACAGTATCAACAACTTTTACTCTACAAGGTGTGTTAGAAAAAGAATTTTCTATTTATAAAGATTTAGACCTCTCTTAATTCTCTTTTTTCATCTTTAATATCTATAAGATAATGTAGGTCATATTCAATTTCTTGGGTGTTGTGTGTGGAATTAATTATTGTAAGTTCAGATTCAACCAATTGCTGATTTATAAGTTTTTTTGAATCGTAATCAAGATTTGAAGTGGACTCGTCAAGAAATAAAATATCTGGCTGTGAAAGCATAGCTCTTATAAATGAAACTTTCTGCATTTGTCCTGAAGATAATGTTTTATTTGTAACTTCTTTATCAAGACTCTCTATGTTATTTTCATTAAATAATTTATATCTATAAATGTATGCGTACATTTCATCGTCTGAAATTTGTGAATTATTACCATATAAAAGATTGTCTCTTAAAGTACCATTAACAATTAATGGAGTTGCACCAACGTAGGCATACTTGTCTGTTAAAGTGCTTACTGTTCCTTTTTCAGGAACTAAGATTCCAGACATAATTCCTATCAATGTTGATTTTCCTGAACCATTAACTCCAGTTATAAGAGTATGTTTATTTTTCTTAATTGAAATATCTAAATCTTCAAATATATAGTCTTCATTTCCAAAATATTTAAATGAAACTGAATTGACTTCAATAACTTTATCACTTGCTAATTCTTGAGAAGTAAAATGTACTTCTTTTTTTTCTTTAATTTTATTTTTTTCAAGATCGTTTAATTTCTCCAAATGCACATGTGAATTAACTACTAAATTTAAGGTTGTGTTGAAATTGCCTAGTGTCTGGAACAGTCTCAACATTATTCCAATAAACTCTAAAGTTATCAAAGTTGCAAAATTAAAAAAAGAAATCAATATAGCAAGTATGAACATAGTAACAAAGTTTGGAGTAATATTATTCACCGCACCAAACTTAAAATTGCTTAAAACAGCTGAATAATAATTCCTAAGAGTACCTTTAAAATTTTCTAATTCTCTATTAGTTGTTGATAGAATTTTTATTAAATAAATATTCTCAAGGACTTTTTGAATATTCTCTAATGTCTTGTGTTCATTAACGTAAGCTTCATGAATATATTTCCTGCCTCTACTAAGAAAATATCTAGTAGGAAAGAATAGAACTATTGCTCCAAAAAAGAAATAGATTACTGAGTCAAAATTTGTAAAAAGTAAGTAGCCTGAAAAAACAAGTATCTGTAAAAAATAGTTTAGTGAAGAAGCTAACGAACCATAAAAATAAGATACGTTCCTGCTTAACTCATTCACATAGAAATATGCATCTGCAACTGAATAATTGCTTTTTGAGAATACTTCTTTCATTAAATGTGTTCTTAAATTTTCTTCAACCTGTAATTGAAGAGATTGTATATTTATTCTTTCTATGAAAATAAATAAAAATCTTAAAAAAACAATTAATGCAAGCAAGTATAAATTATTTATTACATACTCTACATAAAAAGGTTGATCAGTTACTTCATTATTAATTAAGCTTGCGAAAGAGAGTATTACCAATATATCGAAGAATACTGTTAAATTGGCAAGAAATGCTGAAAAAAGTATCCTTGCCTTTTTTTTATTCACAGAAGTTAGTCGAGAAACAAAAATTATATCTCTAAAAATTACTTTTAATTTACTCA
>CEQN01032328.1_pt1 | contig 11410 bp, 10 predicted proteins | sample 427011 | NCBI WGS metagenome assembly CEQN01 (sample SAMEA2621277, study PRJEB7988) | marine metagenome | biome: marine biome (ENVO:00000447); feature: deep chlorophyll maximum layer (ENVO:xxxxxxxx); material: "saline water (ENVO:00002010), including plankton (ENVO:xxxxxxxx)" | depth 120 m
ATTAACATCTCCCCTAGGATTAATATGTTGCAATGGTAAACCTAGCTGATACCCTGCTATTAAAGCAAATGGAGCAGCTTCTTGATGCCCCCCATAAGATTCCGGGATAGGAACAAGACTTACATTTTCAGAGCCATTAGTGATGAAATTATCATATGCAACCTGAGCATTTTCAAATGGAATAAGTTCGTCTGCTATAGCATGGAATAAATATGTAGGAGATTGAGGTGCCCAATGAATTAAATCATTTTCTTGCAAATACAACCTTAAAAAATGACTTTGATCAGTTTCAAATTCTTGAATCAAATCAGGTAATAAAATTTGAATGGGAGGATTAGGAAGTTGTGTATCTATATAAGAGTCAGAATGATATCCATCAAACCAAACTGGTAACATTTCAGCATATTCAGGTAGAAAAAAACTACCTAAATCTCCTAAATCATAATATTCTATATAAGCTAACAAAACATAAGGTAAATAATATGGTTTTCCATAAGGTTCTGTACTATTAAGCATAACATCAACCATTGTACCTGACATATCATAAGGGCCTGCCATTGGTAGCGAAATAGTGATATCAAATTCATCATACAACTCTTCTTCCATCATTTTCTGAGCGGCAAGTGTTGCATACCCCCCCTCAGAGTAGCCTACTAATGAAACTTGATTATTAAACTGTATTAAGTCAGATGAATTTGAAAAATTACGTGCTGCGCGTATTATATCAATCACTGAGTTAGCACTAGGAATGTTAATGCAATATGGATGAAAATCTTCAGATTCTTGACCTAAACCTAAATAATCTGGCTCAGTATAAATGTAACCAGAACTACTGTATGCCATTGATATGATATTAAAACCAGAAACCGAAGACACACTATTCCTTTTTACTACTGTACCATGTTGCCAACTTACTATTCCAAATGCATGATTAGAGGATTGAGGAATACCTATTACACCTGAAGCGAAGGCACTATCTCCATACCCATCTAAGGTTTCATAAATAACTTTATAGAGTGCGACATCATATTCAGCATCTATACTGATACCCTGACCATCAAGATAATCACTTATTTCTGATTGAATTTCTGAAACCGTTTTGTACTCTAGCAATTCTATGCTATACACATCGCCCCTTTCAGAAAACAAGCACGATAACAAGATTATATAATAAAATAATTTCATAGTAACAAATTTACTAACCATTTAAACAAAAAAGAACTAGAGTTATATGACAAACTGTAACAGTAATAATTATTTTTTATTTAATTTATATTTTCTAAGTAATTCATAGCCTATAATGCCTGTTGCTACTGATACATTAAGGCTTTGTTTAATACCATGCATTGGGATTTCTAAGTGAGTATCGCACAATGCTGATAGTTCTTCAGATACTCCATATACTTCATTGCCTACAACAAAACATACTGGAAATTGAATTTCTGAATTAAAAATATCCTGAGACTTCTTAGTCTGCTCAATAAGAACTAATGTAATCCCTTTAGACTTAAGTTCTTTTGCTAATAAGATAGGATCTTTAATATATTCCCAATCAACTGATTCCTCTGCTCCTAATGCCGTTTTATGGAGATCTGCTCTTGGGGGATATGCTGTTATACCACTTAAATAAACTTTCTCTGCTCCAAAGCTATCTGCAGTTCTAAATATTGAGCCCACGTTATGAACAGATCTGACGTCCTCAACTAAAATTGAAATTGGAACTTTAGGAATAAAATTCACTTCTTCTAAAGTAGGCCTATTTGCTTTCAAATCATCATTAGATCTCTTTATAGAATTCATAATAAAAATTACCTATAATAACTACTAGAAAATTAATAACTTATTTATTAATTATGTCAAAAAAATATTTAACTAAAAACCATGTGGTTTTAATTGCAAATGGAAGCTTCCCTAAGAAAAATCGACCATTACAAATAATTAATGATGCTGAATATATTATATGTTGTGATGGAGCAGCAAATTCAATGTGTAAAACTAATAGAGAGGCTGATATTATTATTGGAGATTTAGATTCTATAGATAGTAAATATTTGAAAAATATAAAGTCTCAAACTATTAATATTGACAATCAAAACGACAATGATTTAAGAAAAGCTCTAAATTGGATTACTAAAAATATAAAAGTTAAAAAAATAATGATTATTGGTATTACCGGTTTAAGAGAAGATCATACCCTTGGAAATATTGCTAGCTTCCTATATAATAAATATGATTTTGAAATAGAAATTATAACTGATACTGGACATTTCTACATTATCAGTGAATTTAAAACTATTCAAACATCAATTGGGCAGCCAATCTCGTTATTCTGCATAGACGAAAAACAAAGGATTACAACTGAAGGGTTGAAATATAAATTAGAAAATGACTCAATTAATTTATATAATGCAACACTAAATATTGCGGAGAAAGAACAAATAACAATCAGCTTAAAGCTAGATGTTCCTGTGCTAGTTTATCTATACTGTGAAAATGAAAAAAATTAATAAAAATAAATTTAATTCTTGGAAAGATTACTACTTTCACTATCAATACAGTCTTGCAGAACAATTCTATATCCCACTATTAAAAAAAATAAATATAAAATTAAAAGATAAAAAAATAATTGACATTGGATGTGGAAATGGCGGATTCATATCTGCTTTTTTAAAACACAGCAATAATTTATATGGAATTGAAATTAAAGAATTTGATTGGCCCTCAGAAGTGAAAAGCAAAATTGTTTTTTTAACAGGAGATTTAACTGAAATGACCGACTACAAGGTTGCTATTGTTGGACAGCCTGCAGATTTGATTATTCTAAGAGATGTGATTGAACATATTCCAATTAATGAAAAATTATTCTTCTTACAAAAAATAAAACAGTTTGCAAAGCCTGATACTGACTTATTAATTACATTTCCTCCTTTCTATTCTCCATTTGGACTTCATCAACAGGTCTTCTGCAAAAGCATTTTAAAATACATTCCATATTTAAGCATTCTACCTAAATCAATACTGAAATTAATTCTATTAGTATTCAGAGAAAATCAAAACACTTTAGAAAAGCTATTAGAAATTAAAGAATGTCGAATGACAATCAGAAATTTTATTAAAATATATAAGGAACTGAAATTAGAAAAAACTAATAGCTTGTTTTTCACTGTTCGTCCATCACACACACTAAGGTATGGATTAAAAACTCGGAATTCATGTTTAGGAAAAATTCCAATTTTAAGAGAATTATTTGTTACAGGAGTTTCATTTACTCTTAAATTTAAAAAATAAATTTTATTTTCTTGCTTAAAGCTTGATACGAAATCAATATAGTAAGTAAATTTTAGGATTGCTATCATTTATAAAATAAAAATTTGAGGAACTCATGTTAAAATCAACTAATGAAGATATTAAATCATATTTACCTGGAAGCCCTGAAAAAAAGAGTTTAAAAACTGAGATTGAAAAATTAGAAAATCAGCATTTTGAAATTCCAATAATAATTAATGGAAAAGAATATAAAACAAATGATTTAGGTAAATGTATAAAGCCACATGATCATCAACATGAACTAGCTACTTTTCATAAAGCTGGTGAAAAAGAAATAACTATGGCTATAGATTCATGTATCGAATCATGGGACTCCTGGTCTTCAATTTCACTAAAAGAACGAATTAAAATATTTCGTAAAGCTGCCAAATTGCTAGCAGGGCCATGGAGGGATACTATTAATGCAGCAACAATGCTATCTCAGAGCAAGAATGTATTTCAAGCTGAAATTGATTCAGCATGTGAATTAATTGATTTTTTTAATTTTAATGCTGAGTATGCTGAAAATATCTATAATGAACAAAATTTAATATCCCCAGTAGATACTAAAAATTCATTAGAATACCGAGCATTAGAAGGTTTTGTTTTTGCTATAACTCCTTTCAATTTTACTTCTATAGCAGCAAATCTACCTTGTGCGCCTGCACTGATGGGTAATGTCGCTATCTGGAAGCCTGCTTCATCGTCTGTTTATTCAGGATATTTTTTAATGAAGATGCTACAAGAAGCTGGCTTGCCTGATGGGGTAATCAACTTCTTACCTGGAAGCGGAGCTAAAATTGGAGATATTGTCTTTGATCATAAAAAATTAGCAGGAGTACATTTTACTGGATCTACAAAAGTGTTTCAAAATATATGGGCAAAAATTGGAACAAATATAGCAAATTATGATTCCTATCCACGAATAGTAGGTGAAACGGGAGGTAAAGATTTTATTTTAGCTCATAAAACTGCAAATATTGATGCTTTAGTTACAGGAATGATTAGAGGGGCTTTCGAATACCAAGGACAGAAATGTTCAGCAGCATCTAGGTGTTACATTCCTGAATCAATTTGGCCTGAAGTGAAAGAGAAATATACAGCTTTAGTAAAAACATTAACCATAGGCGATGTAAATGATTTCTCTAATTTTGTCAATGCTGTTATAGATGAAAGCTCATTTGATAGTATTGTTGATTATATTGAGTATGCTAAAAATGCACAAGATGCAGAAATAATTACTGGTGGGACATATGATAAATCTATTGGATATTATGTTGATCCAACTACAATAGTAACTACAAACCCAAAATTTAAAACTATGGTTGAAGAAATCTTTGGACCTGTACTAACTATTTATGTCTACAATGATAATTGGGAAAATATTTGCAACCTAGTTGATTCAACAAGCAAATATAGTCTGACAGGAGCTATTTTTTCCGATGATGAAAATGTGATTAATAAAGGTAAAAAAATGCTTATTCATTCAGCAGGCAATTTTTATATAAATGATAAACCAACAGGAGCTGTAGTAGGTCAACAACCTTTTGGTGGCAGTCGTGCTTCTGGAACTAATGATAAAGCAGGCTCTCCATTAAATCTATATCGTTGGGTTTCAGTTAGAACAATTAAGGAAAATTATAATTCTCCAACTGATTATAAATATCCATTTATGGAAGAAAAGTAAATGCAGCCTTTAGTTAAATCTGAAATTGATTCTCTTTCATTAGTAATTGTTCAAAAACCTGGATTATTCCATGATCAAATGCATCCTGATCATATTAAAGAATATTTAGCAAATGGCAATCCTAATCCAGAATATTTACTATTTGACGATTTAATTGATACAAATTTAGCTATTAAAGAACATGATGAGTTTACAAATATTATAAAAAAAATCACTGGTAATGAAGGATGTCTCTACTTCGATGATTTAATGAGCAGTTTAGAATCTGATTTTCAAGAAAACATTCCTATTCCTTTGCCAAATTTAATATTTACAAGAGACCTTGCAGTCACAATAGGTCAAAAAATAGTATCTACATGGGCTTCTAAAAATGTGAGAAATTATGAAAACCAGATAACAAAAAACTTATTAAATCATCATGAATTTTTTAAAGATACTGAAATTATACATTTTAGTGAAATTGCTCCAGGCATATCGCTAGAAGGTGGCGATGTAACTGTATTTAATGAAGATTTAGTTATAATTGGTCTCGGTGAAAGAACAAGCGAAGAATCAATCAAAAAGCTTGAACCAATAATATTCAGTGAAGGTTTTAATAGGATTTATGCTGTAGAACTTCCAAAAAAACGCTCAATGATGCATATTGATACTGTATTTACAAGAATAAGCGAAGAAGATGTTTTATATTTTCCTCCTTTATTTGATAACCAAAATCCAAATATATATAATATATCTGCTAATCAAAGCATTAGCAATGTAGAACCCACTCAAACAAATTTAATAGAGCTCTTAAATCTTGATGGATACAAGACTAATGGAATAAAGTGTGGTGGAAATACAGAGCTAAATCAATATAGAGAACAGTGGACAGATGGTGCTAATGCATTTGCACTAAAGCCTGGAGTTGCTATAGGCTATAATAGAAATATTCATACTATTGAAGAATTAAAGAAAAATAATTATAAAATTATACCTGCCTCAGAATTTATCTCAAATTTTGACAATGTAAATGATGAGAAAATTTTTATCACTTTAGAGTCTTCTGAACTTTGTAGAGGAAGGGGAGGCCCTAGATGTATGACTCTACCAATAAAGAGGTGTTATAATGGGTAGACAGAATCCTACAGTAATTATCGCATTAGGTGGTAATGCCCTTAGCCAAAAAGATGAGTCTGGAACAATAGATGAACAATTTGCACATGCTAGAGAAAGTTTAAAGGGTGTTATGCACTTTGTTAAAAAAAGATATAACATATGTATCACTCATGGAAACGGCCCTCAAGTTGGTGCTGAATTATTTAAAAATGAAGAAATGGCAAACACTATCCCTCCATTACCTTTAGGGGTGCTTGTAGCTAATACACAAGGTGCTATTGGATATATGATTCAGCAATCTCTTCAAAATGCATTATATAATGAACAGAATGAACGTGAGGTAGTTACATTTATTTCTCAAATTAAAGTTGACTCTAAAGATTCTTCATTAAATAATCCAAATAAGTTTATTGGAAGGACATTTAGCAAACAAGATTCTAAACTTTATTCAGATAAATATAATTGGGTAATTAAAGAACAGGAGCCTGAACTATTTAGAAGAGTTGTACCATCTCCAAAGCCATTATATATATTTAATGGGAAATCTATAAAACATCTTGTTGAATTTGGAACAATCGTAATTGCTGGTGGTGGTGGTGGTATCCCTGCATATAATAAAGCTGATGGGACTTTAGAAGGCATAGATGGTGTAGTAGACAAAGATATGACAGCTGCATTATTAGGTCGTGTTATAAGGGCTGAAGAGTTATTTATAATTACAGATGTTGACAATGTTTATTTGAATTATAAAAAATCAAATCAAAAATGTATTGAGAGTGCCTCAATACTAGAAATGGAAAAGTGGCTTAATGAAGGACACTTCTCAGATGGAACAATGGCTCCTAAAATTAAAGCTGCATTATACTTTTTAAAACACCATGGAAACAAGGTGGTGATCACATCCTTAAATAATATTGAAAATGCAATAAATAATAAATCTGGAACAGTTATACATAAGTAAAGGACAATATGAAAATACATGAATATCAAGCAAAACAGTTATTGAAAAAATATAATATACCAATACAAGATGGACTTGTAGCTGAAAAAAAAGATGAGATAAATAATATAATTAAAAGTGTTCAAAAGACATTTAATTCAGAGGATGTAATTGTTAAAGCACAAATACATGCAGGTGGAAGAGGTAAAGGTGGTGGAATAAAATACTGTCAAGGATATGATGATGCGGTAATTCATTCAAATAATATTTTAGGCATGCAATTAATAACTAAGCAAACTGGTTCAAATGGAAAAGAAGTTAAAAAAATTATGATCACTGAAGCTTTAGATATAAGTAAAGAATACTATATAGCTCTCACACTTGATCGCAAGAAAAAACAAATTGTAATTATGGCTTCTTCTGAAGGAGGCATGGATATTGAAGAGGTTGCTGAAAAAACACCTGAGAAAATTAAGAAGATTTGGGTTGATCCTGTTGATGGGATTCAAGACAATCAAATATTAGATTTAATAAGTATCTTAGATTTAGAAACAAATTTAATAAATGATTGTAAAGATATAATTAGCAATTTATATAAGTGCTACTGGGAAACAGATGCTTCATTAATAGAAATAAATCCTTTAGTACTTACAGAACAAAATAAACTAGTAGCCATTGATGCTAAATTTAATTTTGATTCAAATGCACTTTATCGACACGAAGAAATTCATGCAATGGAAGACCCTGATGAGGTTGATCCTTATGAATTAGAGGCTTCAAAATACTCTTTGAATTATATTAAGTTAGATGGGAATGTTGGTTGCATGGTAAATGGAGCTGGATTGGCAATGGCAACTATGGATATTATAAAGAGTTTTGGTGGAGAACCTGCTAATTTTTTAGATGTCGGTGGTGCTGCAAGTGTAGATACTGTTAAAAATGGATTCAAAATCATTCTTCAAGATAAAAATGTAAAATCGATATTAATTAATATTTTCGGAGGGATAGTACGGTGTGACAGAGTAGCTAATGGTGTTGTGCAAGCAGTTTCTGAATTAGACTTAAATGTACCTGTTATTGTTAGGCTTGAAGGTACTAATGCAATTATTGCTAAAGATATATTAGATGAATCTGGGCTCGCAATCATATCTGCTAATAGCATGGAAGATGCTGCTCAAAAATGTGTAGAAGCTCTGTAGAAAATTAGAAGGGAACAAGTTAAAATGTCAATCTTAGTAAATAAAAAATCACGTGTAATTATACAAGGAATAACAGGCTCAGAGGGAACCTTTCATGGGCAACAAATGCTTGACTACGGCACAAATGTAGTTGGTGGTGTAACCCCTGGTAAAGGTGGACTTAAGGCTTTAAATGATACTGTCAATGTGTATAATAGTGTTAAAGAAGCTAAAAAAGAAACAGATGCTAATACATCTATTATCTTTGTACCTCCAAGGTTTGCAGCAAAGGCAATCATAGAAGCTATTGATGCTGAAATCGAAACCGTAGTATGTATTAGTGAAGGAATCCCAGTTAAAGATATGATAGAAGTCAAATACAAACTTGATCATTCAAATACTACTTTAATTGGTCCAAATTGTCCTGGAATTATCAGTGTTGATGAATGCAAATTGGGAATTATTCCAGGATTCATATGCAAAAAAGGAAATATTGGGATACTTTCTAAATCAGGAACTTTAACATATGAGGCAATTGATCAAATCATAAAAGAAGGATATGGAGTTTCTACTGCTGTAGGGATTGGTGGTGATCAAATTATCGGATCTGATATGATAGATATCTTAGAATTATTTAATAAGGATAATGATACAAGTGGTATCGTTATTATAGGTGAAATTGGTGGAACTATGGAAGTGGATGCTGCTCGATGGATAAGAGAGTACTGTAATAAACCTGTTGTAGGGTTTATTGCTGGTCAAACAGCACCTCCTGGACGACGAATGGGACATGCAGGTGCAATTGTATCAGGTGGAGATGAAACAGCTGAAGCAAAAATGAATATACTGGAAGAGTGTGGAGTAACCGTTTGTAAAACTGTTGCTGATATAGGCAAAAATATGAAAATGGTGTTGAAAGGAGTACATAATGAACAATAGAACATTTGCAATCATTAAACCTGATGCAGTAAAAAATAAATATACAGGTCTTATATATGATGAAATTTTAAAAGCAGATTTTAAAATATTAAGTTCAAAATTAATAAAAATGACAAAAAAACAAGCAGAGCATTTTTACATGATACATAAAGATAGACCTTTTTATGGAGAACTCACTGATTTTATGTCTTCAGGTCAATGTATGGTACTTGCACTTGAGAAGATAAATGCTGTTTCGGAATGGAGAACATTAATTGGTGCTACAAACCCTGAAGAAGCTGCAGATAATACTATTAGAAAAAAATTTGCTACAAGTCTTGGAGAAAATGCTGTACATGGTTCAGACTCTGATGAAAATGCTATTATTGAAATTAAATTTTTCTTTACAGAAACTGAATTAATTTAAGTGCATATTGTAAAAGTATTTATTTTATTATTTTTTAGTTTATCATGCAATAATGATCCACGTATAAAAAATATATACATAAATAAAACACAAAAAATACAAGTTCAAGGCAATTGGGATTCGGAATATAAAATAAGTTACCTTTGGCTCAAGCCAGTTGGACCTGATGGACATCAAGCTAAATGGATAATAAATGATGATATAATGCTATTCACTCCTGATAAAATAGGCATTTATTCAATAACTGTTTCAATAGAAGATAATATGGGAAACATATTGGGAGAGGAAACATTTTTATATAATGCTATTAGTAAAAAACATAGTACTCAACAAACAGAACAATCAAATAACAATTCTAATTTAAAAAAAGAATATACTAAAGTTAAAAAAAATGAAGTAAAAATTGGCGGTCACACAGTACAAATCTCATCTTGGAATAGTCTCCAAGAAGCTGAAAAGCATAAAAAAGAAATAAATAATCTAGGATTTAATAATGCATATATCAATCAAAAGAATATTAATGGAAAAGTATTATATAGAGTTAGGATAGGCAAAAACCTATCATACAATGAGTGTATTAAAATTAAAAATCAATTAGCAAAACAGAATATAAATAATGTTTGGATTGATAAAAATAAATAAACTAAATTTGTCATCAACTTTGAGAGAGTAAAAATGGCTGTACCAAAAAGAAAAATATCAAAGACTCGAGGTAGGAAGCGTAGAACTCATTGGAAAGCTAATGATAACTTATGCATTTCTACATGCAATGAAACTGGCGAACCCCATTTAAGACATAGAGCATACTATGTTAATGGTGTGCTTTATTATAAAGGCAAGATCCTCCAGTAATTAATTCTATGAAAATTGCTATAGATGTAATGGGGGGAGACAACTTCCCATCAGCTAATATAGATGGAGTATTGGATTATTTAGATAATGCATTAATTAATGATATATACTTTATATTAGTTGGTAATAAATCTTTAATAGAAAAATATCTAAATAATAAAAATATATCTAATAATAAATTTATATCAATAATTGATGCTCCTGATATTATTGATGATACTGATAGACCTAGCCGGATATTTAAAACTAAACCGAACTCCTCAATAGTCAAATCTGTCAACCTCCTTAAAAATAAAGAGGTAGATGCTTTAATAAGTGCTGGTAATACTGGTGCATTACTTGCAAGTTCTCTATTTTTAATTGGAACAATCCAAAATATTAGAAGACCTGCATTAGCCCCTTATATTCCTTCTGAAAATAATGGTTTTATTTTATGTGATGCTGGTGCAAATGTAGATACTAAACCAGAACATCTAATGCAATTTGCAATGATGTGCAAGTCCTATTTGGAGAGTGTTGAAAATATTGACAATCCAAAAATTGGTTTACTTAATATTGGAAAAGAATCTAATAAAGGTAATGAATTAACTAAGCAAACACATCAATTGCTAAAATCTAATTTTGAACATTTCATTGGTAATGTTGAACCTCGCTATATTCTAAATGAAGATATAGATATACTTTTATGTGATGGGTTTACTGGGAATATAGTTCTAAAACTAACGGAAGGGATATTTAATAATATATTTAAATTTATTGATAAAAATCCTAATGATAAAAAAATTAACTTCCAAAAAAATTCTTTAATTGATAATTTAGAAAATAAGTTTGATTATGAAGAACATGGGGGGACTCCTATATTAGGAATTAAAGAAATTGTTATTAAGTGTCATGGATCCTCAAGTAAAAAATCTATTCAAAAATCAATTGGAGCTGCAAGAATATTACATGATAAACAAGTAATTAAAACAATTGAAAATAATTTATCAAATCAATCAAAGCCTATC
>CEQN01085085.1_pt1 | contig 11403 bp, 12 predicted proteins | sample 427011 | NCBI WGS metagenome assembly CEQN01 (sample SAMEA2621277, study PRJEB7988) | marine metagenome | biome: marine biome (ENVO:00000447); feature: deep chlorophyll maximum layer (ENVO:xxxxxxxx); material: "saline water (ENVO:00002010), including plankton (ENVO:xxxxxxxx)" | depth 120 m
TAAAAGCTTAAAACACATATTTTCAAAATCATAATTAGATTTTATATTATAAAATTCTTTTTGTGAAGTATTCATTAAATTGAAAATAAATAATTAGAATTTATTAAAGCTAATTTCATCTTTAATAACATTAATTTAAAACTAATTTTAATAAATCTATAAGATTTTATCTTTAGATTAGCTATTAAATGGATAAATCAAAAATAAAAATATTGTTAGTTGATGATGACTCAGATGTTATAGAGATACTGTCTTATAATCTTTCTAATGATGGGTATCAAATATTTACTGCTAATGATGGACTTAAAGCTGTTAGAAAATCTAAGGAATGTCGCCCTCATTTAATTATAATGGATGTTATGATGCCAAATATGGATGGGATTGAAGCCTGTGAAATTCTAAGGAAAGATAATAAGTTTAACAGTACTTTAATAATGTTTTTGACAGCAAGGGGAGAAGATTATTCTCATGTCGCAGCATATGAAGCAGGTGCTGATGATTATATTACTAAGCCTATAAAGCCAAAAGTTTTTATATCCAAAGTAAAATCTTTATTGAGAAGGTTAGATAAAAATGAAAATCAAGAAGAAGTTATCACTTTTGAGAATTTTAAAATTGACAGAGAAAGTTATGCTATTTATTTTAGTGATGAAAAGTATATACTTCCTAGAAAAGAATTCGAGTTATTATATTTATTAGCTTCAAAACCTGAAAAAGTAATTACACGCGAAAAAATAATGGAAAAGGTTTGGGGTGTTGATGTTGTTGTTGGAGATCGAACTATTGATGTCCATATTAGAAAACTTAGAGAAAAATTTGGAAATAAATACTTTAAAACAGTAAAAGGGGTTGGATACAGATTTACTGTAAACTAAAAAAATTAATAAAGTGAAAATTAAACATGATATTGTCTTTGCAATTTTAATATCTTTCTTTTTTTCCTCATTTACGGGTTTTATTTTAAATTATTTTGTTAATCTATCTAAGATTGAATTTACTTTTTTGGTTATTTTTATTTTTTCATTTTCATTTTTCATTTTCAACTATTCGTTTAAATATTTAATATCTAAAAGCGTAAAAAACATTTTGGATCAATTTTATTCTAATGAATATAAATTGAAAGATAAAAATAGTATTGAAAATTTAGAAACTTTATCCAATAGTTTAAAAAAGTATGCCTCGGAAAAAAAATTAGAAATAGAGCTTCTAAAAGAACAAGAAAATTATAGAAAAGATTTTATTGGGAATTTAGCTCATGAATTAAAAACGCCATTGTTTACCATTCAGAGCTATATACTGACTTTATTAGATGGTGGTCTTAAGGATTCAGAAATTTTACCTCACTATTTAAAAAGATCTTCAAAAGCTGTAGATAGATTAATATACCTAGTTAAAGATCTTGATTTGATTAGTCAGTTTGAAACAGGAATTAAAAGCATTGAATCTAAGCCTTTTAATTTATTTCAAATTGTAAATAACGTTTTTGAACTTTTGGAGTTAGAATCAAAAAAAAATAATATTTCATTAGTTTTTGATAAAGAATACTCGGAAGAAATAACTGTAGTAGGCGATGAAGAAAGGATCCAACAGGTAATTACTAACCTTGTAACGAATTCAATAAAATATGGAGTTAAGAATGGAACAACTGAAATAAGCCTCCATGAATTGAATCAAGAAAAAATAATTGTAAGAATAACAGACAACGGTTTAGGAATTGGAAAAAAACATTTGCCAAGATTATTTGAAAGATTTTATCGAGTTGATAAATCAGGAAACAGAAAAAAAGGGGGGTCTGGATTAGGATTATCAATTGTAAAGCATATTATCGAAGCACATCAAGAAAAAATTTATGTTGAAAGCACTAAGGGAGTTGGATCTGAGTTCTCTTTTACTCTTCAAAAAGCATAATATTTTCTTGTAATTTAGCTTAAAAACATAATATTAGTTGAATTAATTATTAATTGTGGGGAGTAAAAATAAACTAAAGAGGTTCAAAGAAAATGAAACCTTTTCAAATCTAATTCAACCCGATCGTGAAGCTTTAGTTTCAAAAGAATATAATTTAAAAGGGAAATGGGCAAAAGAAATTTTTAAAAATAAGAATGATATTGTGCTTGAATTGGGTTGTGGTAAGGGAGAATATACACTATATCTTGCAAAGAAATATCCAAAAAAAAATTTTATTGGAATTGATATTAAAGGGGCTCGACTTTGGAGTGGAGCAAAATCTTCAATTGATGAAAAAATTTCAAATATTGTATTTATTAGATCCCAAATTGAATTAATAGACTTTCTTTTTGCAGAAAATGAAGTATCAGAAATATGGATAACTTTTCCAGACCCCCAAATTAAATTCCAAAGAACAAAGCATAGAATAATAAATCCTATCTTTTTATCGAAATATAAATTTATATTAGTCAATCATGGAAAGGTTAATTTAAAGACTGATAGTGAGTTCTTGCATGGTTATTTAATTGGATTACTTAATAATATGAAATGTAAAATAGATTACTCAAATCATGATATATATAATAGTAAGGATGTTCCTGAGGAGGTAACAAATGTTCAAACTTTTTATGAAAAAAAATACTTGACTATTAATAAACCAATTACGTATTTACAATTTTACTGGAATGGAAAATAGAAATAGAAGGTTTTTTGAAGATGTATATTTTGTTGTAAGGAAAATTCCCTACGGAAGAGTTTCTAGCTACGGATCAATAGCTAAATATATTGGATCTCCTCAATCTTCTAGAGTGGTAGGTTGGGCAATGAATAATTCTCATCATATTAATGATATTCCAGCTCATAGAGTAGTAAATAGAGTTGGACTTTTAACTGGAAAACATCATTTTGAGGGATCTAATTTGATGCAACAACTTCTAGAATCCGAGGGAATTATTATCAAAAAAAATCAAATTAGTAATTTTGATAAAGTTTTTTGGGACCCTAATCTTAAACTGCCTTTATTCAAAAACTATCTTTAAAATAGAATCATTGCTTGTTTTTAAATTACCTTTGTACTAATTATTAGTAATGAAAATAAATAAAAAATCAATTGAAAGTATTCTTAAAACGATTAATTCTCCTGGAACTAATCAAGATCTAATTAGTTCGGGGGCATTATTAAATATTCAAATTTTTGGAGATCAAATTGAAATAGATTTAAAAATTAATAATCCCAGCTTGCAGGCTAGAAAAAAATTAGAAATTGATATTGAAAAATCAATTACTAGTAAAATTGAAGATAAATTAATAATTAAAACAAATATTTCTGTTGATTATTCAAAATCTAAATCTTCCAATTTAATTAAAGGTCAGCCAATACCTGGGATTGACTCAATCGTTGCAATTGCATCCGGAAAAGGAGGTGTTGGAAAATCAACTGTTACAGCAAATATAGCTGTAACCTTATCAAAAATGGGATTAAAAGTTGGTATTCTAGATGCTGATATATATGGACCATCAATGCCAATTATGTTTGATATAGAGAAAGAAAGACCTCTTGCAAAAGAAATTAACGGAAAGTCAAAAATGCAACCTATAGAAAATTATGGTGTAAAGATATTGTCTATAGGTTTTTTTACTAAAACTGATCAAGCTGTCATATGGAGAGGCCCTATGGCCTCAAAGGCACTAAATCAGCTTATTTTTGATTCAGCTTGGGGAGAACTTGATTTTTTATTGGTTGATTTGCCCCCTGGTACTGGCGACATACATTTAAGTATTATTCAATCACTTCCAATTACTGGAGCTGTTATTGTTAGCACTCCTCAAGAAATAGCACTATCAGATGCTAGAAAAGGAATTGCCATGTTTCAACAGGAAAAAATTCAAATTCCAGTATTAGGAATTATTGAAAATATGGCTTATTTTTCTCCTAGTGAGTTACCTGGATCTAAGTATTATATTTTTGGAAAAGATGGAGCTAAAGCACTATCTGAATCCAAAAAAATACCTTTTTTAGGTTCACTTCCATTGATTCAGACAGTTAGAGAAGCATCTGATTATGGAAGGCCTGCTGCTCTTCAAGAAGAGGGAACAGCTAAGGAATCATTTGTTTCAGTGACTCGAAAAGTTGTAGAACAGGTCATAAAAAGAAATAAAGATCTACCTCCAACAAAAGCAGTTAAAATTACTACAATGGCTGGATGTAGTGCAGTTAATTAAATTATATTATATGAAAAGTATTGACGTAAAGAAAAATGTTTTAAAGGCTCTTGATGAAATTCGTCCATTTTTAGAATCTGATGGTGGAGATATTTCTTTAGTCTCAATTGAAGACAATAAAGTTGTAAATGTTCAGCTCCATGGTGCATGTGTTTCTTGTACTGTTAATCAAATGACTTTAAAGCAAGGAGTTGAAATGACAATTAAAAAATATGTTCCTCAAATTGAAAAGGTGGTTAGCTTACAGCCATAATTATCTATTTTGAAAAAAGAAGAAATTTCTATTAAGGTTACTGACAGGAATGGAAAATCTCATGTTTTTGATGTTCCTACAAATTTAAGTCTTAACCTTATGGAAGCATGTAAAGCTAATGATCTCGATGTGGAAGGCACTTGTGGTGGAATGGCAATGTGCGCATCATGCCAGTGTTATATTATTTCCTCACATAAATTAACTGAAAAATCTTTTGATGAAAAAGCAATGCTCTCCGAGGCTTTTAATGTAAAAAACAATAGCCGTTTAGGTTGTCAAATTTATCTTACTAATGAACACAATGGATTAGAAATTCAATTAGCTCCGGATGAATAATTGAAACGAAATCAATTTTGTAAGTTAAACACTTTAAAACAAATAGTATTTATGTTATGAACTTTCTATATCTTTTACTTTTGAGAGATTAAGAATTATAAAATGAAAAGTGCAATTTTTGATTTAGATGGTGTTATAGTTGATACTGCAAAGTTTCATTTCTTATCATGGAAAAAAATAGCTCAGAATTTTGATTATGAATTGAATGAAATCCAAAATGAAAAACTTAAAGGAATTAGTAGAATAAATTCCTTAAAATTTTTGTTAAAATGGTCAAATAAAGATATTTCTAAAATTGAATTTGACAATATATTAGATTATAAAAACAAATTATATTTAAATTATATTAAAAATCTAACTTACAAAGATGCACTTCCTGGTGTAAGCAAAATTTTAAATTATTTTAAAACAAAAGGTATAAAAATTGGCTTAGGTTCCGCAAGTAAAAATTCAAAAATAGTTTTAAATAAACTTTCGTTGATTAATTATTTCGATGTTATAATTGATGGGAATGATGTAATTAAATCTAAACCCAATCCAGAAGTTTTTATAAAGGTTGCAAAAGCACTAAAAGTTCCACGTATTGAGTGTATTGTATTTGAAGATTCATTAGCAGGAGTAATTGCTGCAAAATCTGCTAAAATGGAAGTTATTGGTATTTGTCAATCAAAACAAGAATTAAAAAAAACTCTTTTTAATATAAATGGATTCTTATCAGTTGAACCTGATAAATTAATTAAATATTTTTTATAAAATGAATAAAAGTTATTTAGAAATACATCCTTGGAAAGTAATTGAAAACACTTTTGATAAAAATAGGGTAAAATCTTCCGAAAGTATATTTAGTATTGGTAATGGATATATGGGGCAACGAGCTAATTTTGAAGAAGATTATTCTGGAGACACTTTTCAAGGAAGCTATATAGGAGGAGTATATTATCCAGATAAAACTAAGGTCGGATGGTGGAAAAATGGTTATCCTGAATATTTTGCAAAAGTTTTAAATGCTCCAAATTGGATTGGAATTAAAATTATAATTAATGGAGAAAATCTTGATTTAAATAAAGGAAATTTAAAAAGCTTTCAAAGAATTTTAGACATGAAAAAAGGTGTCTATAAAAGGAAATTTGAAATAACTCTAATTAATAATATTGAAATTTCAGCTGAAGTTACAAGATTTATTTCATTAACTGAAGATTCTCTCGGAGCTATAGAGTATAAAATTAATGTTGTAAATAAAGATTGTGAAATTTATTTAGAACCATATCTTGATTCGAAAACAACCAATAAAGATTCAAATTGGAATGATTCATTTTGGGAAATAAAATCATATAAAAGCAGCAAAAGATTCTCTGGAATTATTTCAGAGACTAAAAAAACAAAATTTAAAGTATGTACATACATGACAAATCAATTATTTCACGAAAATGAATTAATTGACACATTACCTCTAAAAAACAAAGGTAATGGTAAAATATCTGAATCATTTAAGATTAAAGTGAACAAAAGAGAGACTGTTAAACTCATAAAATTTGCTGGTTATTTAAAAGAAAAATCTCAGAAAACTCAAAATCTTTTTGAACAATCTCAATTAATAACTAGAAAATCTTTAGATATGGGATTTGATAAACTATTAAAATTACAAGCAAATAGTTGGAAAAAAATCTGGGATGTTTCTGATATAAAAATTTCTGGAGATAATAAATCTCAACAAGCAATTAGGTTTAATATTTTTCATTTAAATCAAACTTATTCTGGGAAGGACGCTCAATTGAATATTGGTCCAAAGGGATTTACTGGAGAAAAATATGGAGGATTAACATATTGGGATACAGAAGCATATTGCTTTCCATTTTATATGTTTACTAAAGATAAAACTGTTTCTTTAAATTTACTGAAGTATCGCTATTTTCAATTAAATAAGGCGATTCAAAATGCTTCTAAACTTGGTTTTGATCGTGGTGCAGCATTATTTCCTATGGTAACTATCAATGGAGAGGAATGTCATAATGAGTGGGAAATTACTTTTGAAGAAATTCATAGAAATGGTGCAATAGTATTTGCTATTTATAATTATTTAAGATATACTAAGGATTTCAATTACATAAAGGAAATGGGAATTGAAGTTTTAATTGCTATATCAAGATTTTGGTTTCAAAGATTTTCTTTTTCTGGAGATAAAAAAAAATATGTATTACTAGGGGTTACAGGACCGAATGAATATGAAAATAATATTAATAATAATTGGTATACTAACTATATAGCTAGATGGTGTTTAATTTTTACTAGAGATCAAATAAAAAAACTAAAGAAAGATTATTTTGAAGATTTTATTAAAATTGAAAAAAAAATAAATTGGAATAATAATGAGCTTGATCATTGGGAAAAAATAATACAGAATACATATTTACCATATGATAATAGAAATAAGGTTTTCCTTCAACAAGATGGGTTTTTGGATAAAGAATTAATTCCAGTTAGTAAATTAAAAAAATCTGAAAGACCATTAAATCAAAATTGGTCTTGGGATAAGATATTAAGATCTGTATATATAAAACAAGCAGATGTTTTACAAGGGTTTTATTTTTTTTCAGAAAAATTTACAAAGGATCAATTAGAAAAACATTATAAATTTTACGAGCCTTTTACTGTTCATGAATCTTCACTTTCTCCATCAATTCATGCTATTTTAGCTTGTAAAATAGGGATGATTAATCAAGCTTATAAATTTTATCTTCAAACTTCTAGGTTAGATTTAGATGATTACAATTCAGAGATAGAAGATGGTTTACATATTACCAGTATGGCAGGTAGTTGGATTAGTATTGTTGAGGGATTTGCTGGAATGCAAATAATAAATGACAATTTGTCTTTTAAAAACAATCTCCCAGAGAAATGGAATACACTATCATTTAAAATAAATTATAGAGGTTCTATTCTTGAGATAAATTTAGGGAAAAAGAAAAATGAATTTTTATGGAAAGGAAAATCAAGTATTGATATTTTTATTAATGGTAAAAAAAATAGTTTATCTTAAATTAATTATTTAAACCTTATTTAAATGAAAAAATTTTTTATTGTTATCGGACTTGTTTTTTTTGGTTGTAATTCTCCCATACCAGAACCAAGAAGTCCATTAATTTTAAAACCTATTTCAAATCAAAGCTTAGCTAAAGGAATTCTTTATGAAGTTAATATTCGTCAATATTCAAGAGAGGGGACTTTCGAAGCTTTTAGAAATGATTTACCTAAAATAAAAGAGTTAGGTGTAAATATAATTTGGCTTATGCCGACGTATCCAATATCAAAGACAAAGAGTAAAGGTCCATTAGGAAGTTATTATGCTGTTTCAGATTATAAGGGAGTAAATCCTGAATTTGGAACATTGAAAGATCTTAAAAGATTAGTTTATGAAGCTCATCAATTAGGAATGTATGTAATTTTTGATTGGGTACCTGGACATACTGGATGGGATCATATATGGATTAATGAGCATCCTGAATATTATTTAAAAGATGATAAAGGTAATATTATTGATCCTATAGATCCAAGAACTGGAAAATCCTTTGGATGGACTGATGTTGCTGATCTTGATTATGAAAATTCTTTTATGCGGAAAGCAATGAAAGAAGCTATGATATATTGGATTAAAGAATTAGATATTGATGGTTATAGAATCGATCAAGCATATGCTATTCCTATGGATTTTTATGAAGATACATTTGATGCAATTAAAAAATTAAAACCGGTTTTTCTTCTTGGAGAAACCGATGCAAATCATCCTGGAGGGATGGACCATTTGAAAAATTTTAATGCTTCTTATGACTTTCCTGGACATCATTTGACCAAAGATATTGTAAGTGGGCATAAATCAGTTAATGATTATATGAATCATCGAAAAAATTTTATTTTAAAACATGATCCAGATCATTTATTATTAAACTTTGTGAGTTCACATGATGAAAATGCATGGGCAGGAACAGTTGATGAGCTATATGGAAAGGCCGCTCACACAATAATGGCTCTTAATTATATTGCCCCTGGACTTCCGTTTTTATATAGTGGTGTAGAATACGATTTGAATAAGCGTTTGCTTTTTTTTGAAAAAGATAGTTTTCCTCGGGTAGCGGGAGAAACCTTTAATTTATTAAAAAAATTAGGGAAGCTTAAGAGAACTAATCCAGCTTTAGATGCTGGTAAAGAGGCTGGTAAATTCAGTACAATAAAAACATCTCTAAAGGATAAAGTCCTTGCTTTTGAGCGTTCTAAAGAAGGAGATACTATTGTCTTTATCGCTAATATGTCGAGAGATCATATTGGATTTACTTCTGAATATCAAGGAATATTTACACGATACCAAGACAATAAACCCAAAATTTTAATGAATTCATATGAATATAGAATGCGACCATGGGAATTTTGGATTTTAATTAAATAAAATGACCTTTAAATCATGAAAATAAAATCAATTATTTTAATTTTCTTTGTAATTATTATGGCTTGTAATGAATCATCTAATGTTCTTGTAATTGGTCACAGAGGCGCTAAAGGTCATGCTCCTGAAAACACAATCTCATCAATAAAAAAAGCTATTGAGTTGGGTGTAGATGGAATAGAAATAGATGTATTTAGATGTGCTTCAGGCGAGTTGGTAGTATTTCATGATAAATTAGTTGATAAGCTTACAGATGGTAAAGGTTATATTGAAGAAATTTCTCTTGATAGTATAAAAAAACTTAATGTAATGGGTGATGAAAAAATACCTACATTAAATGAGGTTTTAGATTTAATTGATGGCAAAGTTTTTTTAAATATTGAATTAAAGGGATCCAATACATCTTTTTTAACTCATCAGTTACTAAATGAATATTTTAATTCAACTAATTGGTCCAGAAACAAAGTTTTTATTTCAAGTTTTGACTGGAATGAGCTTAGAGCATTTTATCAATTAAATAAAGATGTTAGAATAGCAGTTTTGACTGATGATGATCCACTTGATGCGATCCCTATTGCTAAAGATCTTGAAGCATTTGCAATAAATCCAAACTATAAACTTCTAACAGAATCAAATGTTTCTAAAATTAAGTCTGAAAATATATTGATATATACTTGGACGGTAAATAATATAAAAGATATAAATAAAGTGAAGAGGTTAGGAGTTGATGCAATAATTTCTGATTTTCCTGAAAAAATTTATTGAATAATTAGTTATGATAATTTTTAAAAAATATTTTTTTAAATTATGAAAGAACAAGATTTTGTTTTTAAACCACAGAAGGTTGTAACAGGATCTTCTTCTTGGGAATCCCCAAGTAATATTGCATTGATTAAGTATTGGGGTAAGTATGGAGTTCAGCTTCCAAAAAACCCATCTATTAGTTTTACTTTAAGTCAATGTAAATCAATCACCAAAATTAATTTTAGACCAAAAGATGAAAGTGAAAATCATAATTTTTCTTTTTTATTCAATGGTAAGATTAAGAACTCATTTCATCCAAAAATTTATCAGTTTTTTGATAGAGTTCAAAACTATATTCCTGCTATTAAAAAACATTATTTTGAAATTGAAAGTCATAATACTTTTCCTCACAGCAGTGGTATAGCATCATCAGCTTCAGCAATGGCATCTTTAGCACTATGTTTTATGGAAATTGAAAAACAAATCAATCCAAAAATTTCAAAAAAGTATTTTCTAAAAAAAGCATCATTTTTAGCTAGACTGGGTTCAGGAAGTGCTTCTAGAAGTATTGAAGGTCCAATAGTTTGTTGGGGAGAATCCAAAAACTATAAGGATTCTAGTTTGTTGTATGGAATTCCTCTAAAAAATTTAGCTCCTGTATTTAATACATATCATGATTCAATTTTAATTATTGATCAAAAAGAAAAGAAAGTAAGTAGTTCTGAGGGGCATTTATTAATGAGCTCTAATCCATTTTCCAAAAGTAGATTTATTCAGGCTAATGAAAATGTTAATAAACTTAAAAATATTTTAATTGAAGGTGATTTAGAAAATTTTGTAAAAATTATAGAATTAGAAGCATTATCCCTTCATGCAATGATGATGACTTCTTATCCTTCATATATTCTTATGCACCCAAATACATTATTTGTAATCAATGAAGTTCATAGATTTAGAGATGAAACTTCTATACCTATATGTTTTACTCTTGATGCTGGTGCTAATGTTCATCTTTTATATCCAAAAAAATATTTTGATAAAATTCAAATTTTAATTAAAGAAAAATTATTAAAATTTTGTGATTCAAAACGATTTATTAATGATCATGTAGGTTTTGGATCTAAAAAAGTAGCTGTATAAAATGAGAGGACCATTATTTTATTCTAAGATTCTTCTTTTTGGAGAGTATGGAATTATTAAAAATTCAAAAGGACTTTCCATCCCTTTCAATTATTATAAAGGATCTTTAAAAACATCAAGACAAGAATTAAATAAGTATCAAATAAAATCTAATAAATCTATTAGAAAATTTTTAAAATTTTTAAGATCAATTGATTTAAAAATTGTTGATTTTGAATGGAATAAAATAGATGCCGACATAGAAAACAATATTTATTTTGATAGTAGTATTCCTCAAGGGTATGGAATTGGTAGTAGTGGAGCTTTAGTAGCAGCACTATATGAA
>CEQN01208432.1_pt1 | contig 11383 bp, 11 predicted proteins | sample 427011 | NCBI WGS metagenome assembly CEQN01 (sample SAMEA2621277, study PRJEB7988) | marine metagenome | biome: marine biome (ENVO:00000447); feature: deep chlorophyll maximum layer (ENVO:xxxxxxxx); material: "saline water (ENVO:00002010), including plankton (ENVO:xxxxxxxx)" | depth 120 m
TTCTTAGGCGCGACTAACGTTTCAGTTATATTGTTGACAGTATTTCTTATTTTCTTTTTGGTTTGTATGAAATTAGTTGGGCCTGCTGAAGAAAAAAATGAAGGCCTTCTTTTTGCTGGCGGACCTATTTTAATCATAGCTTGGATTCTAGGATTTATGGTTAAAGGATTAGTTTTTTGAATTAGTTTCGGAATCGAACGTTTTTTCTAGACAACTCATTTATATTTCGACATCCCATAAGATGCATATCTCTTATCATTTCAGACTTTAAATTTCCCAAAGCTCTTTCTACTCCATTTTGTCCCCCTGAAGCTAAAGCATATAAATACATACGAGCCCCACTGCAAGCCTTAGCTCCTAAACTTAAAGCTTTTAATATATGTGTCCCTCTAGAAATACCTCCTTCGCAAATAACATCTATCTTATCTCCAACAGCATCTACAATTTCAGCTAGTTGATCAAAAGGAGCTCGACTCCCATCAAGTTGGCGCCCGCCATGATTTGATACTATTATTCCTGTAGCTCCTATTGAAACTGCTTTTTTAGCATCTTCAACACTCATGATTCCTTTTATGCAAAATTCTTTACCCCATTTTTTCCTAAGATACTCAGCATCTTTCCAATCGATAGAAACATCAATCATTTTTGAGAAATAATCAGACAACGCTATTGCGAAATTAGCTTCCTTAATATGGTTTTTAAGAATCGGCAATTCAAATTTTGAACGAAGAAGATAATTTATACCCCAAGATGGATGTGTAACAAAACTTAGTATGCTAGATGGGGATAGTTTGAGTGGCATAGTGAACCCTGTCCTGAGATCGCGTTCTCTATTACCTAATGCTACTGTATCGACAGTTAGGGCTAGGACATTGAAATTAGAATCATGACATTTTTCCAACATACTTTCTGTCAACCCTTTGTCTTTATGGTAATAAACTTGAAACATTTTTGGAGTTTGGATTGAACTTACTGAATCTAAATCTACTGTGGCAAGTGATGAAATAGAAAACATAGTCCCAAATTTTTCTGCAGCTTTTGCGACAGCTTTTTCTCCTTGATGATGGAATAATCGTTGTGATGCGGTAGGGGAACAGAATAAAGGCATCTCTAGATTTTGACCCATTACAGTAGTAGATAAATCAACTTGTTCGACACCTCTTAATATGTTTGGGACAAGATCACAGTTTTCGTATGCTTTGCGATTTCTTGACAACGTTATTTCATCGTCAGCTCCTCCATCAATATAATGAAAAATAGGTGAAGGTAACTTACTTTTTGCGAGTTTTTTGAAATCATCTGTGTTGTAGCAATCTTGTAAACGCATATTTTTACTTAATATTATTTCCCATATGAATTCCTACATTTATTAAACGAAGGCATTCTTCAACAGAATCTGATATAAGTTTATATGATTTTTCAGTTGCTTCAGACAAACTCATTGGGCCGGTGACAATCGATACAGCAGCATCGATTCCATGTTGATGAACGACTTGATAATCTTTACCAAGCATCCCTGATATTCCTATTGTAGGGATTCCGTATTGTTTTGCCATCTTTGCTACCCCAATGGGAGCTTTATCATAAATAGTTTGGAAGTCCATTCCGCCTTCTCCTGTAATCACAAGATCAGCAGTTTTAATTTTGTCATTTAATTTGACGGCTTCTAATACTATGTCTATTCCTGGTTTTAATGTAGCATCTGTAAAAGCAATCATTCCGGCACCTAAACCTCCGGCGGCTCCTGATCCCGGTATGCCAGCAACATCTTTATTTATAGATTTAACTACGACACGCCCAAAATTATCCAAAGCTTTATCTAACGCATTTATCATTTTGCGAGTGGCCCCTTTTTGAGGACCGTATACTTCTGAGGCCCCTTCAGGACCAGTTAAAGGATTCGTAACATCACAAGCTACTTGAAAATTTGACTCTGCAATTCGTTTGTCTATATTGGACATGTCGATTTTATCAAGATTTATTAAGTTGATTCCGCCTTGTTCAATGGGGATATCATTTTTATCTAGTAAATTGACACCTAGGGCTTGTGCCATTCCTCCGCCAGCATCATTAGTTGCACTACCTCCTATACCTACTATGAAATTTCGAAAACCTTTGTTAAGAGCATCAATAATTAATTCGCCTAAGCCATAACTTGAAGCTTTTAGTGGGTTAAGGTCATTTAAATTTAGTAAAGCTAAACCTGAAGATCGTGCCATCTCAATAACAGCAGTTGAACCATCTCCCATAGCACCCCATTCAGCATCTATTATATTTCCAATAGGATTAACGACAGAACATTTATGAATTTTCCCACCAGAGATATCTACAAGAGTTTCTAATGTGCCATCACCTCCATCAGCTACTGGGCATAGTTCAATTTCAGCATCAGGAAATATATTTGAAACTCCTTCAGACATTGCTTGAGCGACACCTATAGCAGTTAAACTGCCTTTATATGCTTGTGGAGCTATAACTACTTTCATTTTATATTCCTTATATTAAATAGTTTTACATACGTTATCATATGCAATATTTTAATGTATGTGTTAGAGTTCGTGCGATACACATATACATATATAAAACTATTTAATATAAGGGGATTTATGCCTAGACGTAAAAATGAAGGCCCAACAAGGCAGATATTTGCAAATATTAGAGAAGATATTTATATCAAAGCTAAATCTAAAGCAGCTGAACAAAGATTATCGATGAGAGATATATTAGAGGAATCCCTATCTTTATATTTAAATATATCTACTCAAGAAGATGATATGTTTGAACTGAAAGACTCTGTATGGGGTGATACTAATATTAGTATTCAGGTAAATGAACCTTTAGGGTCACCTGTTGACGTTTCAGAGGAAGATGCCCGAAGAATAGCTAGAGAGGCTTTTGAATGACGGAAATTGATAAACTTTTAATCGATTCGTCTATACTGCTTTCTTATAAAGATGGTGATGAAAATGCAAAGAAACTTATTCATCGTGCTATTGATGGTAGGGTTTCAATATCTGTTTCAGCATATTCTTTGTTCGTTTTGTCCAAGTCAGATTCTTTTGACAGAAAGTCTGAGATTGGGTTTTTAAGTCTATTAAAATTTATAAATACTATTAACTTAGATGCTCAGATAGCAATGAAAACCGGGTATATATTTAGGTCAGCATCTTTAGGGTCTAACATGTACGGTCAAGTCGACTTATTTAACATGTCGACCTCAGATCAAAATTTAACTGAGGATGCTGTATCCTGTGCAGTTTCAGAGCTGATTAACTGCCCAGTTATTAGTGTTAGAAATAATTCGTTAGAAAACATTAATTCCGAATGGCTTATATTAAGGGAAGTATCACTATAGATTTATAAATATTCTTTTATAAGATGAGCTAATTTTAATGTCATTCCTGGAGTTGAAGCTATGTCGCTAATTGAAGCTTCTTTAATGATTTTCACTGACCCAAATTTATGGATAAGTTGACGTTTCTTTTTGGGGCCTATGCCAGGGATTATATCAAGAGAAGAATATGTTGCAGACTTAGATCTGCGAGCTTTATGGTAAGTTATTGCAAATCGATGAGCTTCATCTCGTGCTCGTTGTAATAAGAATAATCCTTGAGAGTTTCTAGGGAGTAAAATTGGTTCAGGTGTTTGTGGTACAAAAATTTCCTCTTTGGCTTTTGCAATACTCGCTATTGATATGTCTGTTATTCCTAGATTTAAAAAGACTTGTAATGCAGCACTTAAATGACCTTTGCCTCCATCTATTAATACAAGATCAGGTTTATGTACCCAAGAATCTCCTTTTGTAGATCCATTGTCAGGAGCTGATATTTTTTTGAACCTTCTTAATAGCATTTCTTGCATCATCGAGTAATCATCAATTCCTTTAACAGATTTTATTTTAAAACGTCTGTAGTCAGATGTTTTAGGGCTTGCATTTTCAAATACAATCATACTTCCGACAGCATTTGTACCTTGAATATTTGATATGTCATAGCATTCAATTCGAGTAGGTTTTTCTGGAAGATTTAAAGCTTCTTGGATTTGGATTAATGCAGTTTCATTATTATCGCTTTCTACAAATCTAGATATTTTTAGTTGATCCATACCTTTTGATGCGTTTTCTTCTACCATTTTGATAAGGTTTTTGCGTTCACCACGTTTTGGAGTATGGATATTTACCTTACTATGGCGCTTATCACTTAAAAATTTAAGCAAGATATCTTTATCTTCTTCTGTTACATCATACTGAGTTAATATTAGTGGAGGCACATAGGGAGTCACTTTATAAAATTGTTTTATAAACGCTGTTTGTATAGAAGATTCATCATCTTCCTCTCCTATACTCATTAAATAATTATCTCTACCTATTAACTTGCCTTGTCGAATAAAAAAAACTTCTACCCACGCTTCCTCTTGTGATTGAGAGAATGCTATTGTATCGAAATTAGATGAATTTATTTTTAAAACTTTTTGACCTTCATGGACTTTTTCTATGGCTTTTATTTGATCTCTTAAATGGGATGCTTTTTCAAATTCTAGATTTTCGGCAGAAGATAGCATTTTATTTTTCAATGATTTTACTATTTTGCTTGTGTCTCCTTCTAAGAACATTATTACTTGATTTATTATCTCGTTATATTGAACTTTACTGGTAGCGCCTATACATGGCCCTACGCATCTTCCAATATGGTAATCTAAGCAGGCTCTTTCATCAGTTCCTGTTATAGGTTTTGTACATGATCTATATGGGAATAACTTCTTTAGAAGAGCTAAAGTTTTCCTGACACTTCCTGCACTTGCATATGGTCCAAAATATTTATCGTTAGGATTTGTTAATGAAATATTCCGGGTTATGTATACTTGTGGGAATTCTTCAGAAGTATCAATTTTTATAAATGGATAGGTTTTATCATCTTTTAGGCGAGAATTAAATCTAGGTTGATATTCCTTTATAAGGTTACATTCTAGTATTAAGGCTTCCTGCTCGGATTCGGTGACTGTAAAGTCGAAATTTTCTAATACTCTTAATAAAGTTTTAATTTTTGGAGATTGGGTTTTTGAATTGTTAAAATACGAACGAAGCCTATTCTGTAGATTAGATGCTTTTCCTATATAAACTATCTTCCCAGATCCATTGTACATACGGTAAACCCCTGGAGATCTAGGTGTTTGTTTTAATCTTTCTGTGAAATTATCTTTTAGCATTTAAAATCTCATAGATAAGGCTAAACTTTCATATCTAAATTTAGTCTAGTGATATGAAGGTAAATGAAATTAAGATTATTATTATTACTAATGATGCAGAAGATATTCTAAGTAATTCACCCTTGATGTAAGGATATGTTAAAGATGACATTGTTGCACTGGATGTCTTTTTAGATGGAACAGCTATTTCCTCAGAAGTTGTTTTTTTAAACTCTTCATTTGATGAAGGTTCAATTTTCATTGAAGACTCTTTTGCTTGAGGTCTAGAATCCACTACTTTTGTTGAGCTTTTTTTTCGTTTATTCCTGAGCTGTGATTGCCTTGAGGCTCTATTTTTACCTTTGCTTGGCATATCTATGACTCCTTTATATATTCAGATTATTTAATTTTGATCTAGGATGTGATTGGTCGTATTCTTCTCTAATAAATTCTTTTGTTAGATGAGTATAAATTTGTGTTGTTGCAATATTAGCATGTCCTAGCAATTCTTGGACATGTCTAATAGGGGCCCCACCTAATAATAAATGAGTAGCAAAGCTGTGCCTTAAGGTGTGAGGAGTCATTTTGTCAGACATTTTGTTAATTGCAGCATACTTTTTAATTATTAACCAAAAACTTTGTCTAGTTAGTCTTGATCCACGAATATTTATAAATAATGCTTTATTTGACTTAGTATTTTTATATTGAGTTCTGAACTTGTTAAGATATTCTTGGATAGATATTTTAGCCTGATTGTGAAATGGAATTATTCTTTCTTTGTTCCCCTTTCCTAAACACCGGACTCTTTGAGTTGTTAAGTCAACATCAGCAATGTCTAAGTTAACTAGTTCAGAAACTCGCAACCCACTGGCATAGGTTAGTTGAAGCATTGCTTGATCTCTAAATGCAGTGGGAGTTGTTGAAATACTCAAAGGAGTCTCTATTAATCGTAATGCTTGGGTGATTGAGAGCACTTTAGGTAAATGATTTTTTGATTTATATGTTTTTATATCTTGCGTCGGATCAAAATCAATGATTTCATCTTTATGAAGAAAACTAAAAAAAGATCTTATAGTAGCCAACTTTCTAGACTTTGTAGTTGATTCCATAGATGTAAATTTTGATTGCTGCATAAACATATATATGTCATCAGTGGATACTTGTTTCCAGCTAGCTGTATATTTTGAAATAAACTTAGCAAATTGAAGCAAGTCGGTTTTATAAGATTTAATTGTATTACTAGTGGCAGCTCTTTCTACAGATAAATAGTCTATGAATTGATCAATATAGATTGTCAATTGTAAAGATGATTTTGTATTATTAGATATTTCCATCTATAAATAATATATTGACATACTAAGAAGTAGATATACTATTTTATATAATTTTATTTACAATGAGGCTTTATTAAATATGATAGAAATTGAAGCGAGTCCGTTTTTAGTGCAATTTGGATCCTTTGCGTTAAGTTGGCATGGACTCTTTAGTTTTATAGGTGTAGCAGCGGCAGTTTTCCTTGTTGGACGCTGGGCTATCTTGAGAGATATAGACCCTGATGATATATACTCGATAGCTGTTTGGGGGATTGTAGGAGGAATCATAGGGGCTAGGCTCGTACATGTAATTGACAATTTAGATATATATACGGAAAACCCTGTCCAAATATTTGCAGTCTGGAAAGGAGGTATAGGACTTTGGGGGGGACTCTTAGGAGGATTTCTGGGGGGTGCGATTTATTGTAAGATCATGAAATATCCTATCGGAGTAATAGCTGACATTGCTGCTCCAGCAATGATTTTTGCACAATCTATTGGTAGGCTTGGTGATATTGTCAACGGAGAACATTGCGCAAATGGGACAGATCTGTTTTTCGGATATGTATGGACAAGCACTTCAAGTGCAGCATCTTACTGTCTAAATGGTGTTGGAATATCTGTACAGCCTGTAATATTTTATGAGATTTTGGGCAATTTCGTTATATTATTTGTCATATGGAATCTTAGGAATAGGTTAAGGCCTGCTGGTATGTTATTTGCTTTATATCTAACACTTTATTCGATATTAAGATTTTCAATACAATTTTTTAGAGAAGATAGTATATGGATTTATGGTATGCAAGAAGCTCATTTTATTGCAATCAGTGTTTTAATTATTACGATTCCAGTTTTAGTTATATGGGGTAGATTTGGGAGTCCAGAGGTGTTAAAAAAAGAATTTGCTGATTCAGCTCCTAAATTGAGTAGAGCAGAACGTCGCAGGCGCTCAAAAGATTAGAAACATTTAAGTGTCAGATACTTTAAAATCTTCTATTGTTAATTGTATAGATTTATTACCATTCCAAGAATTGTATTTAGCCTTGTAGGCAATGTCTAAATTGTTTTTTGTTTCATTAATTCGATCGCCTTGTCGAAAAGCTATAGCATCATATATGTTTTCATTATGAGAAATGCTTAATTTTAGATGACTTCCTTTACGCCCAACTTTTTTGGAACTAACAATTGTTACATTTTTTGTTAAAAATGTTGGCATTGGATTGCCGTTTCCGTAAGGTTCAAGTGAAGATAAGAAATTCATAGTTTCTTGATTTAACCAATTAGGGGTTATTTCAGCATCGATTACTAATTCTGGTCCTTTTGGAATATCTTCTAATGTTTCATTTGCAATTGAAGATATAATTTCTCGGAAACTCTTAAGGTTATCACGGTGTATTGTAAATCCAGCGGCCATAGAATGCCCCCCAAATTGTTCGAATATACTCCCGCATGAACTTAATGCTTCTACCATATTGAATTCAGATATGCTACGTGCGCTTGCTCTTAATATATTGTCTTGTCCTGATACTGCAATTGCAGGCCTGTAATATGATTCACATAATTGTCCAGCGATTAGGCCTAAAATTCCAGGTTGCCAATTAGGCTTACCTATAAATAATATATTAGTTTCTCCTTTGTGGTTGTTGGCAACTACTTGATTTTTAGCTTCTACTAAAGCATTTTCTGTTACAATTTGACGCTGTTTATTTAATTTATCTAAATATTTTGCTATTTGAACAGCTTGAGATTTTGTTGAACTTAATAACAATTGTAGGCTTGTATTGGCATGCTCTAGCCTACTAGAAACATTTAATCTAGGGATCACCCCAAATGATAAATCTTCAGTCGTTAAATCTTTTTTAGATAGCCCACTTTCACGGATCAAAGAATCAATTCCCACTATTTCAACATTACGGATTATTTCCATACCTTTATGTACGAGGTATCTATTTTCACCTTCTAATACTCCCACATCAGATAATGTACCGAGTGCACAGAAAACGTATACTTCTTCAGGGAGTTCTTTTTTATGAGAATTATAGAGAGCCTCCATAACTTTGAAGGCTATCCCAACACCAGTTAGGTGTCTGAAGGGATATTGGGAATTACTTAAATGGGCGTTAACTATTCCTATAGCATTCGGAAATCTATCTAAAGGTATATGATGATCTGTAACTATAGTGTCTATTCCTGACTTATGGGCTAATTCTATTTCAGCTATTGAAGTAACACCACAATCAACAGTGATCATTAGTGTGACATTTTTAGATACAAAATAATCTATGGCTTTTAAACTTACTCCGTGACCCTCTTCAGTTCTGTGAGGTACATACGGGATAACCGTACCTCCTAGCACTTGAAGGCTTTTCGTCAAAAGTGCAGTTCCTGACAAACCGTCAGTGTCAAAATCTCCAAATACTCCAATAGTTTCATTAGTTTTTAGAGCTACAGAAATACGGTTTATAACCTTTTCCATATCAGGCAATAAGTAGGGGTCATGTAAATTGTCATCAAGAGGTGTTATAAAATTAATCGAATCAGTTTTCGATAATAACCCACGATTAAATAGAATAGTTGATTCTATAATCGGGAAACCCAATTGATCTAGTATAGACTTAGGAATTTTTGGTTTAGTAGACCATCTGGAATATTTCACTATATTATTTTGATTTTTTGAATACAAGGGAAGCGTTGTGCCCCCCAAAACCAAAAGAATTACTCATAACATGGTTAATTGTTTGATTTACCTTTTTGTTAGGCGTGTAATTGAGGTCACAGTCAGGATCTGGATTTTCATAGTTAATTGTTGGCGGTATAACTGATCTTTCTAATGCCATGACAGATATAACGGCTTCTAAAGCGCCGCTTGCTCCTAATAGGTGTCCTGTCATAGATTTTGTAGAACTAATTGAAACTAGATGAGCATGTTTACCAAATACTGATTTCATAGCCATTGTTTCAAATTTATCATTTAATGGAGTTGATGTGCCATGTGCGTTTATATAGTCGATTTGTTTGGGGTCTATCTGACTTTGAGACAGAGCTTTATTCATTGCCCTAGCTCCTCCTTCACCTTCGGGTCCAGGTTGAGTAATATGATAAGCATCTGCTGTAGATCCATAACCGACCATTTCAGCTATTGGAGATCCCCCATGTTGATTCATAGAAGTTTCATTTTCTAATATTAAAATTCCAGCACCTTCACCTAATACAAATCCATCACGTTCTGAATCAAAAGGTCTAGAGGCTTGATTAGGAGCATCATTTTTTTTAGATAAAGCTTGACATGAATTAAAACCTGCTACCCCTATAGGGCATATAGCAGCCTCAGAACCCCCTGTTATTACAGCATCCACATCACCTCTTCGGATAGCTTCAAATGCCATTCCAATTGAATCTGACCCACTAGCACATGCTGAAACAGTACTATAATTTGCTCCCTTAGCTCCAGTTAACATAGATACTTGTCCAGAAGCCATATCTGGAAGCATCATAGGAACTAGAAATGGGCTAACTCGTTTTGGGCCTTTCTGATCCATAACATTAATTTGATTTGATAATGTAATTATTCCACCGATACCACTTGCTATCATTACAGAAATCCGTTCAGCTGTTGAGTCGTTTATTACTAGGCCACTATTATCAAGTGCTTCTAAGGTAGCGCAAGCTGCAAGTTGTACGAATCTATCCATTCTTTTAGATTCTTTTCGCCCAACATATGATTCGGGATCAAAGTTTTTAACTTCTGCAGCAAATGTTGTCTCGAATGATGATGCGTCAAATGACGTTATGTAATCTACCCCTGATTTACCATCAATTAATCCAGACCAAGTTTCATTAGAATTTAAACCTAAAGGACTTATGGCGCCATAACCAGTAATAAAAACTTTTTCCATTATGTTAGATACTCCCTAAATATAGGATTATAAATCACATATATTTGTATTCTTCAATCATATATATCAGCATGATAAATATCCATATGTTTGTGATTATATATTTGTAATTACGTACTCTCCATCTGTCCATGTCGGTTCCGTTTCAAGGTGCTTTATAAAATTTTCATACATCTTGTTAGTTTCAGGTCTTTCAGCATTTTTAAAATATACATCTTTGGATTCAAAAACAGCTATACCTATCCATTCTTTTTGATTGTCAGGATTCATTAAAAGCCATGCAATTTGTCCGGGGGCCTTTTCAGTACTGTTGAACAGATCTATTAATTGTTGCTCGTGACCGTTTTTAATATTGAGATTTGCTATAGTTCCATACATATTTAAAAGCCTCGCTATTTGATTATAAAATTTCATTTTTTAGTATCACTTCATTTTAACAACTGTGATTTTATTTTGTAATGGAATATAGCTGAGACAATTGTTAAAATGAATGCCTAAAGATTAATCTACTTCAATATACCCTGCAAATTATTATGTTTACATATACATCAAATCCATTAGTATTTATCGAAACACATGGGTGCAAGCTAAATCAAGCTGACTCTATGAACTTAGCAAAAGAATTTACTGATTACGGATTTGGATTATCTGAGACTAAAGACAATGCAGATGTTTATATTTTAAACACGTGTACTGTGACACATGTTGCTGATAAAAAAGCCAGACAAGCAGCTAGATCTTTTAAGAAGAAAAATATTAATTCAAAAGTGGTTGTTACTGGTTGTTATGCAGAAAGGGCTCAAAACGAATTAGAAGCTATTCCTGAAATTGACATAGTGATGGGAAATGTTAAAAAGAAAGATATTGTTCAAACGATTATTGAAGAATTTAATTATAATTTTTATGATATAGCATCTGAAAACCCAAGTAATTATCTAAATTTTAATTTATCTCGCACTAGAGCAATGTTAAAAATACAGGAAGGCTGTA
>CEQN01027771.1_pt1 | contig 11328 bp, 7 predicted proteins | sample 427011 | NCBI WGS metagenome assembly CEQN01 (sample SAMEA2621277, study PRJEB7988) | marine metagenome | biome: marine biome (ENVO:00000447); feature: deep chlorophyll maximum layer (ENVO:xxxxxxxx); material: "saline water (ENVO:00002010), including plankton (ENVO:xxxxxxxx)" | depth 120 m
TATACCATCACCATCTGCATCTTTTTGAGAATCTGAACATCCATTTTCATCAACATCTGCTCCAACTGGGGTATTGAGACATTGGTCTTTGTCGTCGGTTACTCCATCACTATCTGAATCAAGTTGTGACAATGCGCATCCTTCTGAGTTTACCGTAACTCCTGCCGGAGTATCAGGGCACTTATCAAGAGCATCAGTAACTCCATCTTCATCAGCATCTATAAGCTCAAACTCAGCTGTAATAGATGTATTAGAAATTATCTTGAATGTTAATGGATTTGCAGTACCACTTCCTGTACCTGTCCACTGCTTAAAAGAATAATTTTCTGAGGGTGTTGCAGATATCGTAATACTACTCCCATCATCATATGTGCCAGAGGCAGGATCTACTGTTCCAGCACCTGCTGGAGTAACTTGCGTTGTAAGAGTATAGGTTATTGGAGGGACTTCTTCCTCACAAGAAATTATTAAAAAAGAGAGGATAAATAAATAGTATAGATTTTTCATATATGTTTTAATTGATTTATTACAAATGCAAACTCTTAAATATTAATACGCAGGGATTAAATTCTTTTTTCATTATTATTTTCTATTTTTTTAATATTACTACATCATCTAGAAAGAATGTTGGGAGTAATGGATCTAGTTGGGGCTTATAAAATACCAGTCTAGCTTCTGTAACTTCTTCAGGTACTGTAAACTCAATAGTATTTTTTGTCCACTCATCTGTTTTAGGAATTTCATACTCAACAAATTTGACTTTATTTCCTACTTCGTTTCTTATTGCCATATTGAATGTATTCTCGGGTTTCACCTTCCACCTATGATAGAAAGTTAATTCATAGGTTTCATCAGGTTCTAAATCAATTAATTGAAATATCGACCCGTCATGAGGTTCAATTCTTGCAAGATAGTTTCCTGTATTTGGTTCTTGTGCCGCCGATGAAATTACAGCATTTTTAAATCCTCCCCAAGGTTCAATTTCTCCGGTTTCAAATGTTCCGTTTTCAAGTAAATTTCCTTCGACCTCTGTCACAACTTCAATGACTGGGTCTGATCCTGGACCGCTCGATAAATTTGGTTTATAGTTTGCGTAGTATTCACCAAGTTCAGTCAAGTTATCTTCTTCATCATATAATACAGATGAAGCTAACCTCGGATAGTTAGGAGAGTTTTTTGTTCCTGTAAACCAGGCGAACCTCTTCACATAATTTCTTTTATACAGCTCAGGTAAAAGGGTTCTCATTGTACCTAGGACCTCCGGTATGGTGTATTTATTATCCTCAACAGATTGGGCTCTATCATCAACTACTGACATCTCAGTAATCCATATTGGTCTATTATATTTTTGAAAAACTTTATCTATAACATCAAGGAAAAGAGTTGGGTTATTACCCCTATAAATATGAATACATATAAAATCTACTCTCAAATTTTCTTCCTGAGCTCTTGCCATAAACTCATCTAACCAACCGTTTTCAAGTCCTGCCGGAGCGGGACTCCCAAGAGGGACACCAATCTCTTCAAGCTTTGGCCAAAGGGCAACTGCCTCATCAACCGTCAGGTTTGATTGTGACTCAAGGTCCGGCTCATTAAATCCTAAAACATTTTTCACCACACCTGCATTTACAAGTTGTTTAATTTTATCTACCTCGACATCGTTAACACTTCCAGATCCCCAGAACATCGGAACAAACTCAACGCTGTCAGGGATTTCGTCTCTAAAGTCCCTATTCCAAGAGTAGTGCCAGAAAGGCTTTAGTCTTCCGATTCTAGTTGACCAGGTAGCTTCTTTGTATGCCATGCCTATACCTTTTTTTGATTCTAATTCAGCATTATTCCCAGTATTTGAAGTTGGGGAGGCATTCTTGCCTCTCTCTAACCTTGTCATATCTAATTCATCAGTGCAGTTCAATGAAATCATTGATATGAGTAAGAATAGAATAATACTTGTATGTTTTTTTCTCATATTAGTAACCTGGATTTTCGATGAGTTTTGGATTGTCTGAAAGTCTATTCAAACCTAACGCATAATAATAATTTCTTTCAGGATGGAGCCTTACTCCACCTAAGTCACCATCTGCAATTTCGATGGTATAGGTTTCAGTGTTGGCATTAAAACGATAATGAAGCCTGTGTCTTCGTTTATTATCTAATTCTTGAACAGCAATTCTCCACCTTCTTAAATCCCAAAATACGTGATCCTCAAAAGCAAGTTCACACTTTCTCTCCTGTCTAATTTTGTCCTCAGTTATTTCTCCTAAAGATAAAGATGGCATTCCAGCTCGATCTCTAATTTGATTCATCACACTTACCAAGTCCCCATTCGGATCACCAAGATAATATGCAGCCTCTACATAGTTTAATAAAATTTCACCAAACCTAAATATTATATAATCTGTACTAGATCTTGAAGCATCAGGTGTTTCAGGGTTTGTCCTTTTTCTAATTAATAATCCTGTTGCCATACTTCCAGTAAGTTTTGAGAGACCACTTCTAGGCCAGCCCTCTAAATTACCCGTCATACTTCTATGAAAGAAAACTTTTCCGTCTTTAAAATTAGAACCGGGATAGAAGATTGATGCCCTCATCCTAGGATCTCTCATCTCAAAATACCAGCTTGGGTCTATAGGAGTATTGTCGTCGTACATGTCTCTGTCTACTAGTCCAGACGATCCGTCCGTGAAATCAAATTGCTCTAAAGTTTCTAAATACACAGTATAATTAGAGCTCCAATTAAAACCGAAACCAGCTGGTTGAGCTAGTGCGTCCCACTGATGACTTTTTCCTGCCTCATAATCGTACTTCTCGCTGAAGATCACCTCGGGATTATTTACCTCATCTATAAAAAGACTCCCAAAATTTTCAACATGATCAGGATACTTTTTATAAAGAGAAAATATACCAGATTGCATAATTTCTTTAGATGCATTGAGAGATTCGAGGTAGTATGATGATGCCTGATCTGAAGGAAATCCTAACAACCCATTTAGCTGTTCACTTCCAAAGTTTGCAATACTACCAGCATAAAGCATAGCCCTACTTTTTAAAGCAAGAGCTACCCATTTAGTTACTCTTCCATCTTCAATTGGAAAAGGAGGAAGAATTTCTGCTATATCATCCATCTCATTAGATATAAAGTCATATATTTCCTTCTCTGAATTTCTTTCTCTGTAGATCTCATCGTAAGTTCCTTGTATTGGTATCACATCAGTTATTAAAGGAATACCACCAAACCTCTTCGCCATTTCAAAGTAAGCGTGTGCTCTAATAAATCTTGCTTCAGCAACTCTTGACTCTATAAAATCTTCAGTTAAATTATTTGATAGAGGAAGTTTTGTTATCATCTGATTACACTCTCTAATTAGTGAGTAATCGTAGTAATCTAATACCTTACCCTGAAGGCCACTTTCATTGTAATCAACATCTATCACCTGAGTATAAGGTATTTGCCACGAAACACCATAATTTCTTGATTCTCCTCCGTATGAACTAATCAAACCCATATTTAAATTTCCATTTCCAGATTTAATATGAAATTGTGCCCTATCATATAAATCAAATAGGAAAGCATCAGCTAAACTAGGGTTGTCAAAAACTATTTGATCAGATATAATATCATTTCGAGTAAGATCAAAGGGGTCGTAACATCCTGTAAGGGAAATAATGATCGAAAATATTAATAATCTGTTTTTAAAATTTTTCATAATTAAAATAATACTCTTAGTCCAATTGTATAAGATCTTGTTATTGGGTACCTTCTCGTTGTTTGTGTTCCTGGATCAAATTCTGGATCAAATGTATTTTTATAAATACCAAGATTTGTCCATGAGATTAAATTCTCTGACGAGATATAGACCTGCGTTGACTTTAGCCCGATCCTTTTGAATGTTTTTTCAGGTATATTATAAGATAAGTTTATATTCTTAACTCTTAGATATCTTACGTCTCTTAGCCAGAAGTCAGATGTTTTTGAATTATTATTATTTGAAGATAAACTTGCTGCAGGAAGTATAGCATCAGGATTAATATTAACATTTGGGTTGTCTGGATGAGGTTGCCATGCATATCTATATTGATAGGCTAATGGGATAGAGCCATTATTAAACATGTTTGCAGCAGGGCCATTAATATATATGCTAAATTTAGAAGCTCCTTGTAGCCCTGTTGATAATTGTAAGTTTTTATATTTTACATTTATTCCCATACCATATGTTATTTCAGGCATATTTGAAGCGTATCCAATCACATCCTGGTCCCTGAAGTTTATAGTATCATTTTGATCAAGGTCTATGTACTTAATATCACCAGGTCTAAGGGTAAGGTTTCCATTTCCATCTTGAATTGTAGGGTGATTATTTATTTCATCTTGACTCATAAAAATTCCATCTGATAAATATCCAAATCTTCTATTTACCCACTGGCCCTCTCTACCATAAATTCTAATATAATCTGGATCAGTAAATTTTTCTAAATCATTTCGGACAACAAATTTTTCTTTTCCGATTGCAAAGTTTGGTGATAGATCAATTCTAAAATCACCAATTTTTTGTTGAAAAACAGCAGATAATTCAACACCCCTGTCATCACTAACATTAATATTAGTTAATGGCAAATTAAATCCTCCTTCTTTAGCTACTGATTTCTGATCATTGCTAAGAATATTCTCTCTTTTCCTATAAAAATAATCTAGTTCAACTTGAAGGCGGCCTTGTAAAAAGGATCCTTCAAATCCTAAATTATACATGGTAATAACTTCCCACGATAAGAATGGGTTCACTTCTCCTAAGGTTCTAATTGTATTATTTGAAATGTTTTGTCCAAACAAATAAATGTTTTGTGATTGATAGCCCGCTAAATAGTCAAATCCATTAATACCGTTGGCGGTATCATCTCCCATTTGTGAGTAAGATGCCCTAAGCTTTAAACTAATATTCTCGCTATTTGAAAAGAAGGATTCTTCGGAAGCAATCCACCCTACTGAGAAACTTGGAAAATAACCCCACCTATTAGATGGAGAAAATAAAACGTTGCCATCAGCCCTAAACGTTGACTCAAACAAATATTTATTATTGAATATATAATTAATTCTAGCAACTGCACTTTTTCTCCCAATATCTGAGCCGGAAGAACCATCATTCGTCTGTTCATTCTCTGAGCCAATAAATAGTTCAGGTATTGAAGTAGTAAATAAATTTTTTCTGGTGGCAGAAAACCTACTATAACTCCTTCTAGTTTGTTCAGCTAGTAAAAGTACTTTAAGGTCATGCAAACCAAAAGTCTTTTCATATTTTGCAGAAAGTAAAGGGTATAACATTGTTCTCCTAAACTGAGAGTCAGAAACAGAAGATACTCCATTTCCTACGCCTTCAAGTACAAAGTTCTGATCTGTTTTAGAGTATCTGTATACATTATAAGGATTTCTAAAAGATTTTTCAGATCTATCAAGCACTTGAATATTCATGTCGGCACTTAATACAAGACCTTCCACTCCAGGAATATTATATTTAATTCCAATTTTGCTTCTAAAAGTATTATCAAAGCGATCATAAGTCCCAAAAATATTTCTACTAGAACGCGCTAATGGATTTCTGTTTCCAGTAGTTGAGCCTGAATAAGAAACATAAGGCCTTGATGGATCAGGAACCGATGCCCCTTCAGGTAGGGAAGTTGGGAAAATAGGCTGAGCTGTTGAAAGATCAATCCAAATATCAGATAATGCATTTTTAGAGGGTCTCTCACGAATATCTTGTCGATAAGACATATCAACACCTAGACTTAAATTTTTATTTAAATTAATATCAATATTTGATCTTACATTATATCTCTTGTAATTAAAATCTCTTGATCTGAAAAAGCTTTCCTGATCAATATAGCCAAATGAACTAAAATATTTTACGTTATCTGATCCCCCTGATACATTCAAATTATATTGTTGCATTGGAGCATTATTATTTATAAGAGCATCAATCCAATCTCCTCCCTCATAACCCTCTGCTTCATCTTCATAATTCATTATATCTTCTTCTGTAAATGTTGCATTAGCATCTGAAAAGTCATTTAGATTTGCCTCTCTTACTAACTCGACATATTGTGATGGAGTTACGTGCTCAAGAAATGCAGTTGCTGACTGTGAAGTATAATTTGAATTGAATGATATTTTTGGCGCACCTTTTTCTCCACGCTTTGTTGTCACAAGAATAACTCCATTACCAGCTCTTGCTCCATATACTGCTGCTGATGCATCTTTAAGAACACTTATGCTGGCTATATCATTTTGATCAACTCTTGAAAAGTCCATTTGTACACCATCTACCAATACAAGTGGAGCTTCACTAAAACCTCTTATTCTAATTTGAGTATTTTCTCCACCTGGTAATCCTGAGTTTTGTCTTGTCATTACTCCTGGTACTTTTCCTGCTATCAGATTAGATGTATTTGCAACTGGAATTGTAGTCAACGCCTCTTGTTTAATTGTTGCAACTGACCCTGTTATATTTATTTTTTCTTGTGACCCATAGCCAACAACCACAACTTCTTTAAGTGTTTCAATATCAGGCGTCAATTGGACATTGATTATTGTTTGTCCGTTGATAGGAATTTCTTGTCTCTCATATCCTGAAAATGAAATTATAATTATTGTATCAGAAAATGCTTCTAAATAGAAATCACCATTAATATCTGTAACTGTACCAATTGTTGTCCCTTTTATTATAACTGTTGCCCCCGGCAAACCATCTCCGTTTTCATCAATAACACTACCACTTATTGTATGATCTTGAGAAAAAGCAGCCCAAGGAATAACCAATAGAATTAAAAAATTAAAAATAGATTTCATTATTAGTGATTTTCCAAATTATTTCAAATTGTAAAGTTTTTAAAAAACCTGAACTCAAAATAAATTATTTATTAATTATATTTAGATAAATTAAACAAGTATTAAATTTAACACCATTCCATGAAAAATCAAGCAAGGTAATTGTGTATTTAATTTTGTTAAAAAATAATAATTCTATTAAATGTTTTTAGAAAGATCTATAAATCAAGCAAATAATATCGGATGGATAGAGGTGGTATGCGGTTCAATGTTTTCCGGTAAAACTGAGGAACTTATCAGAAGGGTAAAAAGAGCAAAACTTGCAAAACAAAAAATTAAGATTTTTAAACCAAAACAAGATATAAGGTATAGCAAAAAAAAAGTTACATCTCATGATAATAATTCCATAAAATCTAAACCAATTAAATCTCCATCAAAAATTCTTGAAGTCGCTGAAAAGTTTGATGTAATTGGAATTGATGAAGCTCAATTTTTTGATGATAGTATTGTTGAGGTTTGTAACAAATTAGCTAACTCAGGGAAAAGAGTTATTGTAGCAGGTTTGGATATGGATTATAAAGGGAACCCTTTTGGCCCAATGCCAAATTTACTTGCAATAGCTGAGTATGTAACTAAAGTTCATGCAATATGTACTAGATCAGGAAAGATGGCTTCTTATACTCATAGGATTGCAAAAAGCGATGAGCTGATTCTTTTAGGCGATACCAGAAAATATGAGGCTTTAAGTAGAAAAGAATTTATAAAAATAAAAAAAAAATCTAATGTCAAAGGTTAAATCTTACGCAGCACTATAACCCGATAAACCTCTTGATCCTTATAATATAAATAGAAGAGATATCTCGACCTTATGATTACTTTCCTCCAGGAGGACAATTCTTTTTAAGAAAATCAGTAAACATTAACCTTACATGCGGATACGCACCATCTTCTCTAATACCATGTGATCTATTTGGATAGGATAGCATATAAAATACTTTTTTATGCTTAATAAGTTCATTAGCTAGCATCTCTGCATTCTGGTAGTGAACATTATCATCCCCGGTTCCATGAATATATAGTAGATTGCCCTGAAGATTTTTAGCATATTTAATTGGAGATCCATCAATATAGTCTTGATAACTTTCTTTAGGGTCACCCATATATCTTTCTTGGTATATATTATCATAAGTTAATTGATTTGCAACTGCAGCCACTGCTATGCCCGTATGAAAAATTTCAGGGTACTGAAAAAGGCAGTTTAGTGTAGCTGTGCCTCCTCCGCTCCATCCATGTACAGCAACTCTTGATGTATCTATAAAATCATATTTACTGAATACGGCTTTTGCTCCCATAGCCATATCCCTTACGTTGATCCTTCCAATATTTCTATATATTGCTTTTCTCCATGCTCTACCTTTAGGTGAAGGAGTTCCTCTTCCGTCAAATGTGACATATACATAACCATCTTCGCCTAAATCTCCATCATATAACCCATTTCTACCGGCTCCATATCTATTAACTCCCGTCTGACCTGCTGGTTCACTATAGAAATAAAATAAAACGGGATATTTTTTTTCAGGGTCAAGGTTTTTTGGCTTTACTATCCAACCTTCCATTGTGACATTATCTGTTGTTGTGATTTCAAAAAACTCAAGCGGATTTTTATCTTTAATTTGTGGATCATATTTTGCAATCATATCCTGATCTTTATTAATAAATTTGTGTTCAGGTAATGATACAATCGCTTGCATAGGTCTTGTAAAATAATTTGAAAACGAATGAAAAGCATATTTGGCTTTTGTACTAATTTGATAATTATGAGAACCTTCTAAAATATTAGGGGTAACCTTAATTAGTTCTCCATTTCCTACAGAAGAGGTTTTATATAGGTATCTTTCTGTAGGATTTTCAGGAGATGCTATAAAATATACATCCTCATTTTTTTCATCATATGCTAATGGTTTTACTACATCATATTCTCCTTTTGTAACTAAATATTCTGATTTTTTATTTATATCGAACCTATAGATGTGTGACCATCCATCTTTTTCTGTTGTATATAAAAATTCTTTTCCATTGTTGATAAATTTCCAACCTGCTTGAACTTGATAAGGCCATGAACTTCTAAGGTCTACCCAAGCTTCATCTTTTTCTTCCATAAGCAATTCTGTATCACCGCTATCAGAATTTGCTACATAAATTTTACTATGGTTTTGTTTTCTATTTAATTGTTGAATCATTAAATCATTTCTTTTTGGCATCCAAGTCATTCTTGGCAGATAAAATTTATTTTCTTCGCCTGGAATTTTCATCCATGTAGTTTTTTCATCTTTCAAATTAATTACTCCAATTCTTGCAGGGCTTAGATCTTCTCCCACCTTAGGATACTCTACAGGTATTGTATAAGAATAAATTGAGTCTGTATTATTAATCATATAAAAATCCTTAACTTGATTTGCATCAATTTGCCAGAAAGCTATTTTTGAACCATCATCATTAAAAATAAAACCGTCTCTACAACCAAATTCTTCTTCATACACCCAATCAAATGTTCCATTTATAAGTTTTTTTGTTCCTTTTGAGCTTGTGAGTTTTTTTATAGTCCGTGATTCTAGATCTTCCAAATATATATTTACACTAGTGCTACTATTTCTTATTCCACTATCAGATTTTTCTTTTGATACATACGCTACAAAATTTTCGTTTGGAGAGAACTTAGCAAACATTAGACTTGAGCTAGACATCTCTCTTCCTAATTTTTGCATTTCATTTTTATTAAAATCATAAACCCAATAATCACCTCTTGTATTGTATCTCCATACTTTTACTGATTCTGTGAAAAGGAGAACTTTATTTTTGCTTTGAGAAAAAGAGAAAGCTTCAATCTTAATATTATTTATCTGTGAAGATGTCAATATAATTTTATCTTTTTTCCCACTAGTACTCACTAAAACAATACTATTCTCTTTTATTGTATAGTAGCCTGTTTCATTTTCATTCCAAACTACGTCATTGGGTAAAACTCTTCCAAATAGGTTAGTTGAAATTAAAAATAATATATAAAATATGGTTTGGGTATGTTTGATCATGTTATTACAATTTTTTAAAAATTAAAAATTATAATAAATTGTTAACAATTTCAATTTTATAAAATGAATAAAATAGGTTTTCAATTTAATGACTCTAATGAAGAGGATATCTTTAAGGCTTTTGATGAATATGTAGATTCAAGTAAAGATAAATTAACTAAAGCAGCTGATAATCTTATGAAACTTTATAAGTCTAATGATTTGGATGATAAAAACAGAAAAACACTTATAGAATTTGAGAAGAAACTAAGAATGATTTTCAAGCAAGTTGATGAAATTGATAGGGAAGTTGAAGATATGGCCAGAAGAAAAAGAGTAGCTGATAAAAAATAACTTAGTTCATGAATCTTTCACTGTAAGTTGTATAACTTGGCCTTAATGGACTCTTTATTTCAAAAATTTTTGTCATAGAATTAACAGAAAAACTTAAATCATTACAATTTGAAATTATTATAAAGTCCCCTTCATTAGCAATATTTTTCTCGATTTTAGTTTCTCCTTCCAAAATAAAATAAGAATACACAGAGTCATTTTTTAATTTTAAATCAAGCTGACCTTTATTAGAAATCTCATAAGAATTAATTTCAATTCCCTCTGAAAAAATTTTCATTGGAGAATCAATACCAGCTATCTTTTTAACTTTAATATTATCTCTTTCAATTACTTTAAAATCATCAGACTTATAATCATTGTATGTAGCCTCTTGTGTAATTGATAACTGTATATTTGGATCAAACCATATTTGAAAAATTTCTGATTTTTCATTGAGTTCTTCTGCATGAGATATTCCATTCCCAGCTCTAATAATTTGTACATCTCCTTTTTTTAAAGATATCCATTTGTCTTGTTTGGTATCAAAGTGATTAATTGAACCCTTTAGTACAAAACTACAAATCTCAAATCCCTGATGAGGATGAAGACCAATAGTACTTTTTGAATATGGAGTCCAGGCATGCGCCCAATAAAATAAATTTGAATATGGTTTATTTTTGCCTCCGTCTTGAGGAAATCCAATAGGTTTTTTTTCTAGTATTTCACCGTTATTGAAATTGCCATCTGCTTGTTCTTCTTTTTTAATTAGTTGAATATTCATGTTCTATCTGTGATGATATATGGCTCCAAAGTTTAATCCTCATATCAATTGATTTTTTTGATACCTCCATGACCTCTTCCCATTTTTTTTGATCATTACCACATAGGTTTTCTATCATCTTCAAAGCAATTGGGCCATGATCGTCACCATCCAATTCAATGTGTCTTTCTAGATAATAAACAAAATCATTAGCAGTATTACTATTCTCTTTATTTAAACCTTTTACGATTTCAATGAACATATCAGGGATTACATTTTCTCTACCAAATGTAAAAGCTGCTGCAATTTTATGTGTTTCTCCTGATTCTATTATATCAAATGTAAAGTCT
>CEQN01102486.1_pt1 | contig 11297 bp, 7 predicted proteins | sample 427011 | NCBI WGS metagenome assembly CEQN01 (sample SAMEA2621277, study PRJEB7988) | marine metagenome | biome: marine biome (ENVO:00000447); feature: deep chlorophyll maximum layer (ENVO:xxxxxxxx); material: "saline water (ENVO:00002010), including plankton (ENVO:xxxxxxxx)" | depth 120 m
TACTGAAACTGGTGCTGATAGAGCAGTTCTTGCATTACAAAAAATAGTTACTGAGGCTAATAAAACTGCTGCACATTTAACATCATTAGATTTATTAGCAGATACACGTTTTGAAAGTGCACCTCGAGAAGTAATGGATATGAGAAATACTGTTGGTACTGCAAAAGAATTTTTAGAAATATTTAGAGGAACTCCTTTGGAAGGATTAATAAATAATTTTCAAGATATGTCAGCTACAGGTGCTGGTAGAACATCAGCTATGGATAGAGGAGTATTTAAAGATATAGATGACTTTATTGCTTCAGAGCAAGCACTAGATGATGCAAGAGGAGGTAAGAGAATGACTTTTGGAGCTTTTGCAAGAGCCCTTCAATCTTACTTAGGTGTTGCAACAAATGTTGATACAGCAGGTAACATAAACTTCTCGGATGAACAGTTACAAGGATTAGGTATTGCTGATACAGCCACAGTTGCTGGTGCTAAAGGAGAGATAGCTAGTCAAACCTTTGGAACATCTGTATTAGGAGCTAGTGGTGGTTACTTGACTGGTGAAATGGGTGACTTATCAAGATTGGCACCTAATGAAAGAATAGAATACAACTATGCAATGACTCAAGCCAGACAAAAAAAATTAGGGTTTACTCCTACTACATATGACGTAACAAATAGAGATGATTTAGTTGCTTTGTTTAACAGAGCTACTGGTAGCAATATAACCAGAGTAGAGGAAGTATTAGAAGGTTTAGGAGTACCAGGACTTCCAGGAGTATTAGGTGACCCTACTATGGCAGTAAAAGAAGATGGTAAAACCATATCAGTTAATGATGACCATAGACATAGATACAACAGAGATGCTAAAACTAATGCGTCTTACAAAAATACACTTCTGGATAGGGTAGAAAGATTACTAGATACATTAGGAGATGGTAGATATGAATATCTATTAAAGAGAAAATATGGTGGTACTGTGAAACCTTTCCAAAGAGCATTAGTGGGTGAATATGGACCAGAAATGGTTACCGCAATGCCTGGTGGAGGTTTGAGAGTAACACCTCAAGGTTCTGAAAGAGGTGGTAGTATTAATGTCAATAGTTTAAATGTAAACGTAACGGGAGTACCTACTGACCCTGTACAAGCAAGAAAAGCTGCTGTACAAATTCAAAAGGCTTTAGTCAAATTAGATAAAGAAGGTATTTCTGGTACAGGATTGTCGAGGAGATAATGGCACATAAAGTACATATTGGTAGATTATCATTTACATCACCTGGTTCTATAAATTTTGATTCATCTGATGGTGGAAGAAATTTAAGTTTTAGAGGTAAAATTGGTGGTGTAGAAATAACACTTGACCATATAAAATATATTAGAGATGAACTAGTTTCTATTGCTGCTTATGGATTAACTGTACCATTTAGATACGATGGTGATTCTTCTTATGATGGATATGTAAAAGTTAATTCAAGTTCTGTTAGTACTCAAAGATATCAACGTGGAGGTTTTAACTATAATATAGATTTAGAATATTTAGGTCGTTCAGGTGAAGTAGTATTTGAATCAAGATTTACTGGTGCTTTATTAGATAATGACCATAGTGTTACAAGTACTACAAATCAGTTTCATGCAAGTCCAGGTAGTCATTATAACTACTATCATCCATCAGAACCTACTGACGGTACTAGATTATCTAAAGATGAAACCAGTACTGTTACTGGTGCAACTACAACCTTAAGATTAAAAACTGATAGTAATTTAAGAAATTCTAATGCTACATTTCATGTAGAGCCTGATGATTTTTATAAAGGTGCATGTCTAATTAAAACAGGAACATATGATAGTGGTTTTACTTCTAGTAATAATGTACAAACAATGAGTGATACTGCTAACGAAGTTAGATGTGGTTTATTTTCATCAAACAAACCAACATCTCTTACCTTAGAAAATGGATTAATAAAAATACAATTTAGTGCATCCACAACACAAGCTTTATTTACAAGTTACATATTTGATGTAGCAGATTACCAATCTAGTAAAGACTGGGCATTTAGTAAAGGAAGTCCTACTGGTAGTAATCAACTTGGTACTAACTGGTTAGGTTGGAGAACTATGCAAATATTAAAGAATCACCCTGAATGTGCAACAGTAAGATGTACTACCTATCTTAACGCTGATAGTAAAGATGGAAGATTAGTAGTAGATTTTACATTGAGAAGAGGTGCTCATCATGTTTCTATTGTCGCTAACCAATATACATCAAGTAGATTCAATTTATCCTTAGCAACAGCTTCAGGAACAAATGCTTCTACTGGTACAGGATATATTTATGATGGTGCTGGAAGTCCAGAAGATGGTAATAAATGGTTATTAGGAAGTCCAGATAGTGCAGCTTCATCTGCACAATTTGATGTAGCTAGAGAAATGTTATATAAAACAGGAGCACAAATGAAAGCATACATAGGATATGAACTTGCACAAGAAAATGGAAGTATAAACAGTGCTGATACAAGAGACTCTGTAAGAGACCAGTATCTTGACAATGTTTACGAATATCAAAAATTAGTGAAGTCATAATGCCTTACAGAATAGTAAAGCGTGATGATGAATACTGTGTACAAAAAACAGTAGATGATAAAAAAATTATTGCATGTCATAGTAATGAAGATGACGCATATGCTCAAATGAGAGCTTTATACGCAGCAGAGGATGATAAATAATGGCAGTAACAGAAAAGTTAATGGCTCAAGGTTCATTTAATTTACAATTAGATTACAACAAATTACCTAACTCAGTTCTAAACTCTATAGATGCTTGGGACCAAATAGTAATAACACCTTCAAGAGTCACAGAAGATGAACTTAATGATTCAGCTATGCTTACATCTTCTGAATATGTTGGTGTAATAAAATCATTAGGTCTTGGTGATGATTCAGTAGACATAGAAGGTGCTGGATTAGGAACTTATTTAGGAGATGGTGGTAGTCGTGGTATGCCTATTTCTGACCAAGGTGACATCTCTAATATGAGAAGTTATGAAAATAAATCTTTACAATTTGTATTAAACAATACAGATGGAACACCTTATGGAATATTAAGAGATGGTAGAGATGGTGGTCTAAGAAGTATAAGACCTGGGACAATAACAAATCCTACACAAGAAAGCACTGATTTACTTTTAAATTTTGAAGGCACAGATGATAGCGTATCAACTACTGACGCAACCTCAAAAAAACATGATATAAATTTTTATGGTAATGCTCACATAAGTACAGACCAAGCTAAATTTGGTTCTACATCTTTAGAATTAGATGGAGATAGAGATTATTTAGAAGTAGATTACTCTTATCACTTTCAATTTGAATCTGAAGACTTTACTGTTGAGTGGTGGGAGTATAGGGTTGCGTGATAAGTTATGCCACAATTTGATTTAGCAAATGCAAATGTAAGCTCTGGTGGTCTTACCAAAATTAAAAATAGAATAGGTTTTGTTCCTTTTGTTTATGACACAGGATATCCAAATTTAGGTAGTTACATTGATAACGACCCTGTACCTTCTGGTTCATCAATATATGCAGAAAGTGTAGGTGGTAGAGTACCATTTGACCCTGATTTTCATAATGGCGTAAGAGGTAATCTAGTAGTAGGTTATGGACATACATATAGAAATGAAGGAGCACAATGGAGAGGTTCTGATGCTTTGTTTTATGATTTTTATTCAGTAAGAGAAAACGCTAGTGATTCAAATTCAACAGCATTTACTATAAACAGTGTAGATTATTCATTTCCAATTCAAAAAGGAGATGTATTTGCTACAACAACAGATGGTGGTAAATACTTAGATGCTTCTAGCAGTGTAGTAACAAAAGGTATAAGAATTAAATATATTGGTGATGATAGTGCAACTACTAATCAAAGATTTTCAGAATCAATAGCAAGTACTTTACTAAGTGAAGATTTAGTTGGTTATAAAAATAAAGTTATAGCTGTATTTACTGGTAGTGAAGATGCATTTCCTTATGACAATACTTTAGCTCAACAACATTTTGACATGATGGTAGGTTTATGTTTTGCAATAGGTAAAGAGGCTTTTTCAAATACTTTTTTTGTAAATAGATACAAATTAGTAGATGGAACATCAGTAACTAGCTCTTCTGATTTAACTGCATATAATGATTCTGGATATGCTTTGATGTTTCTTGGTGGTAAAGCAAAACCTATGGATTATCCAGCAGGTGATGCTTCAAGTGCAAACAATTTATATTTAACAAACAAAGAACCAATAGTTATAAATGGTGTAAAACTTACTTGGGAAAGTAAATTCCTTTGGGACCCTGCTTTAATAAAACAAAGACAAGAAGATATTGATGAACTACTTGGTTCTAATAGCACTGTTAATCCAACAGCTACACCTTTAGACCCAAGAACAAACTCACAATGGTATCAAGGACCAGCTATACCTACAGACTTTTTTATGGCTAGACCAAATGCACCTGCTTGGTCTGATGTTGTAACATCTACATTACCTGCTGGCTCTGTAAGTAATACTATTCTTTCTTTACTATCTAATGGACAAGAAGACCAAATACCTCTTTATTACACAGGAGATGCTTCTATATATGCAACAAATCCAGGTAATGAAAATTATTGGGAAGAAGACCCATTTTATCAAAAAGCTTTTTCTGCTTTTTGGCAAATAAATAATAGATGGTATAAAGGTAATCAAACTTTTATTGCACCTAGACCTAAAACTACAAATGGACCTGCAATTGCGGCACAAGGAGATGGTTCAGTTCCACCTTATATTTTTGGTTTGAATAATGGTTCTGGAGAGCTAGGAGTATATATAACTAGCACTAGAGCTGAAAGTACTATTGATGGTATCTCAGGAGTAGATAGTACAATTTGGGATATTGCTGATGGTAAAAAACTAGGAGATGTTGCTAATGGTCAATGGGTACATAGAGCAATAACTAGAAAAGGTAATAAATTTACAACATGGGAAAACGGTACTTTAGTAACTCAATGGACATCTGATAAGACTATTAAGAGGGTTACTAGAGACGCAAAAGCTAGTGGTAGTGACCAAAAAGCATCTATGAACCTTTCTATAGGAAGAAGTCAACATGCAGATTATTTTAAAGGATATATTGATGCATTAAAAGTAACTAAAGGTGAAGCTTTATATGATGCTAACTTTACACCTTCTACATCTGCTCCAACAATTGACAATACATCAAATAGTTATACAGGATTACACAATGTTGAATCTGTATACAATGCTTTGAAAAAAGTAATGTCACAAATGGATACAGAATATAAGGTTACTAATCAAGGAAAGATTGATGCTGGACCTAGAGAAAATTTATTTGTAGGTCATGGTACTAATGACCCCCTTGCAATTATTGTAAGAGATTCTTCAGGTGAAGACCCAGGTATTATTGGTTTAAATCCTGATGCTTTGACCACACAGTTTGAAGCGGAAGATTGGGTATCTGGTGTCGAATATTTAAAGAATGTTGGTTCCGATGGTCAAAATATTGATTTAGTAGAAAGATTTTTAACAGATGTCCCTTATTATGATTTATTTGGTAATCCTTTAGAAAGGGTTGCATATGTAAATGAACAAGACACAAATGCTCTTATGGCACCAAAAAGAGCAGAAGCTTATTTAGATGAGTTTACAAGAGTAAAAAAATCATTGTCATTATCTTTAGAATACTATGACATAAAAGGAGACTTTGAAGTAGGGGATAATATATTTGTTTATGACCCTGAAGTTGGTTTTGTAGATGACTTAACAAAAGCTATTGCTGATGGTAGAACAGCACCTTATGAAGCTATATGGCAAGGTCAATATATTAATCCTGAAAAAATAAGAATTATTGGTATTACTTATCCTATTGAAGATAGCTTTGGAGTTTATTTAAGAAAAGTAGTTAATACAAATCCTTATACAGTTAAATATATAGATTTGACTGATTACACAATTTTTGAAACAGGTAACACATCACTTGATGTCGGAGATTTAGGAAAACAAATAGGAGATGATTTAAGATTTTCTAATCAATTATCAGGTACTACTACAGGTAGAACAGAATATAAACCTGCAAAAGTTATTGACCCTGATAATTTAAGTGCAGAAGGTCTTAGAACTACTTCTAGTTTTTATACAGATGCTTTAGGTACTCAGCAGTCTATTATTTTTGTAGAGTGGAGAACTCCAAGAAATACTAGTGGTACTGTTATTGAAAATGGATTACATTACGAAATAACTGTTGAACCTACTAATCCTGCTTTAGGAGATGCTACTAGATATTTTGTACAATGGGGAAATGAAACATTTACTGTTGAAGGTTTACAGAAAGCTACATCTTATAAAGTTGGTGTACAAGCAGTAACTACTGGTGCAGCTTCTGGATTCGTTTATGAAACAATAACAACTGCAGTTGATTCAGTACAACCTAATAAACCTGCACAAGCTACAACTATTGCAACTATACAAGGTGCAGTACAGGTAATACATCATTTAGGTGCAGCAACAGATGATTCAGGTAATCCAGTAGGTACAGTAGTTAACTTCACATTACCTTCTGATTTATCTTACTTAAATGTTTATGGTTCTACTACATCTGGTTTTACTGTTGGTGAATCAACAAAACTTGGAAATATACCTTGTGATGCCTCTTACTTAAGATTAAGTATTCCAGCAGTAGCAACATTGAAAGGTGACTCATTAGATAGTTCTGCAACAATGTATTTTAGATTTACAGCTGTAGATAATGCTGGTAATGAATCTGATGCTTCAGATGAACAATCTGGTAATGCTAACTTAGTAATGACTGCAAACATTGATGACGCTGCTATAACAAGTGCAAAAATACAAAACTTAGCAGTAGGAACAGCAAAAATTGCTGATGCTGCAATATCTAATGCAAAAATTTCTGACACAATACAATCTGATAACTACTCAGCAGGTACTACAGGTTGGACTATTAAAAAGAATGCTTCAGGTTATCCAAATGGTTTTATAGAAATAAGTGATGCAGTAATTAGAGGAAACATAACTGCAACTACAGGAACTATTGGTGGTTGGACTGCTGCAAGTAATAAACTTACTGCTGGTAATTTAGAATTAGATGCAGGTAATACAACTATTAAAGGTAATTACTCTGCTGGTTCTTCTGGATTTAGTTTAAATAATGATGGTTCTGTTGAATTTAACAGTGGTACTTTTAGGTCAGATGTTGTTGGTGGAACATTGACTATTGGTGCTAGTGATAAATACGATAGTACAACTGATACGTCTATCTTTGTAGTAGATTCAAATGGTAACTTATACCTTGGACATCATACTTTCGGTAATGCACCATTTTCTGTTTCTAATAGCGGTGACCTTGTAGCAACCTCTGTTACAATCACTGGTGGGGAGTTGCATATATAAATGGGATTTCATGTAGATACAACAGGTAATGTTTGGCTTGGTAGTGGTAGTACAGGTACAACTCTTGCTAATGCTATTACTGCTGGACCTCCTAATTTTTATGTAACAACTTTAGGTAGTGTATATGCTGCTTCTGGAACAATTGGTGGTATAGATTTAGCATCTACTCACATTCAATCTAGCAATTACAGCAGTACTGCTGGTTTTAAAATAGAATCAGATGGAGATGCGTTTTTTAACTCTGTAGATATAAGAATTGACTCTTCTGGTGAAAGTGATGATGACGTACCTGGTGACGGTAAACAAGTATTAACTGTTGGTACTGCCAATATATATGAACACAATAATCATTTAGTCTTAAATGCAACAAGTACGGGAAATAAAATAATAGTAAAATCTGGTGACAAGTTTGTATTATCAGGTATAAGTGCAAATCCTAATCTTACTTTTGATGGTGCTCTTAATGGAGATTTAGAATTTAATTTAGCTGCAATAGATGACGGTACAACCTCACACGGTAGAAGCTATAGTACAGAATCTTTAGGAGTTGTAAATGAACTTACCATCTCAAATCCAGCAGTAGATATTTTTAGAGTAAATGCTCAGAATTCAGATGTATATTTTTATGGTCAAGTTCAAATAGCTGGTGACTTTATACCTAATAATTTAAAAGCATATAATGGTTTTGGTAGCTCTGGTCAAACCTTACAAAGAACATCAAATGGTATTGAGTGGGTTAATTCTAGTGGCTCACACGCAGATGGTGACCATACAAGTTTTGCTGCTTCAGGTCATAATCACGATTCATCTTATGATGATTATGAAAAATGGGTATTAAAAGGCAACGGAAATAGTTTAAATGTTTTACCTGGTTATGGTGTTGAATTTATAGGTGGTTCAGGAATAGATTTATCTGTAAATACTAGTCCTTATGAAATAACATTTTCTCATGGTGCTGGTACACATGTATCTAACTCCACAGCAGTACAAGCACTATTTCCAGGTGGAGTAAGAGGCAGTGTTACTTTAGGTAGTGGAACTACTGGTAGATTTTTCAATGGTATAGGACAGAGTGGTCAAAATTATACTTGGAATACAACTGGAAGTTTTAATGGAACTCCAACATTCAGTGGAACTATATATGTTGGAACTAGTATATTTCATCCAACATCTAATGATGGTGGTGGATTTATAGGTTTTTCTGATAACAGATTTAACAGATTATATGCTTCAAATGGTGTATCTACTACTTCTGATGAAAGATTAAAAGAAAACATAGAAAACATTCCATTTGGATTAGATTATCTTAAAACTTTAAGACCTGTTCAATTTGAATGGATACCTAGATATAAAGATGAATGTACTATATGTGGTTGTGTAGTAGAAGATGGTAATGATAGTTGTGAAAATTGTTGGGAAGATGTAAAAGACGAAGAAGGTTTAATAATTGACAAACTTTATTGTCAATGTGAAACTACATCGGTTGACATAACTGGAAATAAAAAACTATGGGGTTTTATTGCACAAGAACTAATAGACACACCACCAGAACCAGATATTGACATAGAACTAATTGACCATAACAGCGAAACTGATTCGTACAATATGAACTACAGTCAATTAATTGCACCATTAGTAAAAGCAGTACAAGAACTAAGCACACAGATTTTAGATTTAACTGCTAGAGTAGAAGCATTGGAGGGATAATGTCTGAAGAACAAGAACAAAAGAATGATTGGGATACCGATTACTATTTTTTCGACCATAATGCTAAAAGACAGCATATATTACAAAGAATGTTTGAAGCTGAAGAACTACATTTTCAAATGATTGTCGATAAATTAGACGAATCACATACTGAATATGATGGTTGGATGCAGACAACTGTACAATTAAAAGAAGAGTTAGATAGATTAAGATATTTATTCAAACTATACGGAGGCACATTAGGCAGCGAGTTTCCAGTAGATGAATAATGGCTATACAAACAACACATAATGGTGCACAGCGAATTGCTGGTTCAACTGATTATAATGACCATTTATTTAGTTTAGACGGAAGCGGTAATCCATACGGATATCAAGTATCTAATGCAATAGTTCATATTGATGACACCACTGTTGATGGTAATGGTGATGAAATTGGATACAATCTTTATTTAGACGCACAAACAATGATTACCGATGGTTCATTGGTAGTTGGTACAATTGCTTCAAAAGAATTATATTTTGCAACTGATGGCTCTATACATGCAAAGTTTACAACTGACGGATATTTTGACTTATTGTCATCTAAAATAAAATTAAATGGAAATACTGGTGCAGCTAATCAGGTAATGAAATCAGATGGCTATGGAAATCTTAGCTGGACTAATTTACCAACACAACAACAAGCTTTTGGAAATATAACTGTTAGTGGTCAAAGCACAATACAAGCAGACCAAACAGGTGATACGTTAGATTTTGTTGCAGGTTCAGGTATTTCTTTAACTACTGATGCAAGTAACGATAGAATAACAATATCAGCTTCAGGTGGTGGTGCTTCAAATGCTTTTAAAACAATTGCTGCTGGTGGTAATAATATAGTAGCTGATAGCTCTACTGATACTGTAACTTTAGTTGCTGGTTCAAATGTAACAATTAGTTCAGATAGTACTACTGATACAATAACAATTGCTGCTAGTACTTCAGGTGATGCAAACCAAAATGCTTTTACAAATATAGCTTCAACAAATCAAAATACAATACAAGCAAGTGCTTCAACTGATACTTTAACAATTGATTCTGATGATGACTCTTCAATGGATAGTAGATATAAAGAAGACAGAGACCAAGTAGATATAATAACCGACAGTTCAGCAAAAACTGTTAAAGTAAACAGTAAAGTACCCAAGACTTTATCAATGGTAGGTAAAACACCTGTATTGACAAAACTAGGAGTTAATTCTGGAGTGCCTTTAAGAAATAAGTTTTTTAATGTTGCAACATCAGACGCTGTTTCAGGTGGTGGAGGATATGTAGGAGTAAGCACTAGAAGTATTCCTTTTTTAAATACATCTGGTACAACTCAAGACATACTCATGCCAGCTAAAACTGATAATTCTACATTACAACTTACTTTTGTTAATAGTTCTGGAAGTAATGAGATAATTGATATGGAAGTAGCTGAATAATGGCAGAAAAAACGCCAGTAAGAGTAAATTATGACGGTAGTAATAACGCTATCGGTTTTGCTGAGTATCAAGCTGCTGATTTTATAGGAATAGACGATGGTGGTACAGGTGCAGTAACTGCTTCTGCTGCTAGAACTGCTTTAGGTATTGCACTTGGTGTTGATGTACAAGCATACGATACTGATTTAGCAACTATTGCAGGATTAAGTCATACAGATGGTGCTTTCTTAGTATCAAATGGTTCAGCTTGGACAGTTGAAACAGGTGCTACTGCGAGAACATCATTAGGTTTAGGAACATCTGATTCTCCAACGTTTAATGGTTTATCTGTTACTAATAATGTAACAATTTCAGGTAATTTAACTGTTGATGGTACACAAACAATTCTTAATACAGAAACATTAACAGTAGACGATAACACAATAGTTTTAAATAATAATGTAACTGGCTCTCCTACTGAAAATGCTGGTATAGAAATCGAAAGAGGTTCTTCAGCTAATAAATCAATACTTTGGGATGAATCAAATGATTATTGGACAATAGGTTCTGATACTCTTGTAGCAGGTGCTTTCACTGGTACATTGAGTGCTACATCTACAATTGCAGATGGCGTTACAGCTACAACTCAATCTGCTAGTGATAATAGTACTAAAATTGCAACTACTGCTTATGTTGATACTCAGGTTTCTA
>CEQN01021791.1_pt1 | contig 11292 bp, 10 predicted proteins | sample 427011 | NCBI WGS metagenome assembly CEQN01 (sample SAMEA2621277, study PRJEB7988) | marine metagenome | biome: marine biome (ENVO:00000447); feature: deep chlorophyll maximum layer (ENVO:xxxxxxxx); material: "saline water (ENVO:00002010), including plankton (ENVO:xxxxxxxx)" | depth 120 m
TATATTAGTCACAGAACTACCACTTGGCATAGCCCGTGTTTCGGGGTCCGCTCCAAGATTACCAACCAATATCACTTTATTAATCCCTCTTGCCATGGAAGCTCCTAGTTTTTACATACTGTCTGCACTTGTAATTTAATACATTGTACGCTTGAGAGTGTTTAATTCCACTACGTTACCACCTACATTCTGAACTAGTATCGCTCTCAACGACGTTGATGCACCATGACAGTCCTACCGCCCACTTCGCCACCAAAAATAACGCCCTGAGAATTAGCCGAAACTCCATGGGCACCCGTCGCACTTGAATTATTTAAATCAAATGAGGCATCAGGAATAAACGTAGCGACAGATCCATCAAGTGCGTTACCTATACGCACACCCCTCACCCAGCCAGGATTACGTTGTGCATTAGATGTATTATCCGATACATAGATTGTGTCATCTGAGGTTATAAACAAACCAGAAGGCCGGCCAAAATTTGTCCACTCATCAAGAAAATTACCATTCTGATCAAAGATCTGAATCCGATTATTATTACGATCGCCAACAAATAATCTACCTGTGGAGTCCATAGCTAAAGCATGGGGAATGAGAAACTCACCAGGACCAGATCCAGTCATACCCCAACTATCAATGAATCTGCCTTCTGCCGAAAACCGGACAATACGATTGTTACCATCTGGTGAATGTCCATCAGATACAAAAATATCCCCATTTTTTGAGACAACAACGTCCGTCGGTTCACTAAAATATTCTGGGCCAACACCTGAAACGCCTGGTTGACCTAGAGTCATCAAGACCTCCCCATCGGAGTTAAACTTGAATACCTGATTCCCCCGTTCGCCTTCCCCACCAGCATCGGTAACCCAAATATTTCCATCAGAATCAACATAAATTCCATGTGGAAAAACAAACATACCTTCACCAAAACTCTTCACCCAACGTCCATTTTCATCATACATATGGATAGGAGCTAAATTCTGGGCATCCACACAGCTATTCTGGCCGCATCTCTCCGCTAGCCAAATATTTCCCTCAGCATCCGGGTGAGTCCAGCTAACAGAACCCATATCTCTACCAGGAGGATCTGCCCAAGTAAGGTTCTGAATATAAAGATCATCTTGAGCTTTTACTAACGTCGAAATTAAAGCAAAAAGAAGAAAAAATTTTGAATTATTCAAAATAAAAAAGCGAAGCATAGCTACTCCTGTTCTAATGACGATCAAATCTATCTGGATTAGGATACCATTCGAATAGTATTAGCCCGCACTATTACAGTATTGCAGAAGCTAGGGAGACGCTTTATGAAGCATATGAGTACGATCATCATGATGCTCGTTCTAACCACAACAGTCTCTGCTCATCATAGCGATGCCGGTCTAGATGTTGATTCTATTCTTGCATTTGAAGGGACAGTGACTGAATTTGGATTCAGAAATCCCCATGTTTATGTTGATATGGAAACAATGCAAAGTGGCGAACCCGTAATTTGGTCCTTACAGATGGGTACAGCTAACGGACTAAGAAGACGCGGTTGGACCAATGAGACATTAGTCCCAGGCGATAGAGTTTTTGTGCGAGTTCATCCAGCATTAGATGGTCGACCCTATGCAGTGGTTGAATCCATTCAAAAGCAGGGCGGATTAATGCTAGCTGGTGGCGTAACACTACAGGATGCTTCTAATGATCCAGAAGTACCTCCTGAGTCTGATAGCATAGCTGGCATATGGCGTGTAGACGCTACAAAGCTTGTTGCGTATCCAGGCGGATTTGATGGTTTTTTCCATGCCAATCTCAAACTAACGGAACAAGGTGCAGCAGCCCAATCTAGCTATGACCCCCTTTCCGCAGAAAACCCTGAGTCAACATGTCTTGGTCGACCTACTCCCGGTGCGATTGTTTCAACCACCTTTTATCTACTAGAAATTCAAATCGAAGAAAACTTAGATAGTCCAATTATTATTCGAAGCGAATATTTTGATGAAGAACGCATAATTTATATGGATGGCCGAGAACACCCACCTGCTACTGAACGATTATCGACTGGACATTCAATAGGGCGCTGGGAAGAAGACACCCTCGTTGTAGATACAACTAATTTTACAGATCATCGATCTCCTTACCAGATTGGCGTTCCGTCAGGCATACGCAAGCATGTGATAGAGCGTTATAGGCTTATATCTAATGGCACTCGCATGATTGTTGAATTTACTCTTGATGATCCTGATTACATTGCAGAACCAATGACCCACCAAAGAGAATTAATCTATTCGCCACAAGAGCAATTCTTTTCATTCAATTGTGATCTAAACGCTTCAGGACGGTTTGTTAGACCGTAATCTTAACTTGTAACAATAAGGTAGCCTATCACTGGTTTTAAGCACCATTCCTCTTCCGTACCTTCAGACACTATGCGCTCCATATAGATATCTTTGCGTGGCAGTTTTATGACATCGTATAGTAGGGGATTACCTAAATTAAAGTCCCCTTTTGCATGTCTACAACCCACATACAAATACGCGGTGCAAGAACACATAACTTAAAGGGCATAGACCTTGACCTACCACGAAACCAGCTTATTGTAATTACAGGTCTATCCGGATCAGGAAAGTCGTCACTAGCGTTCGATACAATCTATGCTGAGGGACAGCGCCGATATGTTGAGTCTTTATCAACATACGCAAGACAGTTTCTCTCTGTCATGCAAAAACCCGAAGTTGACTATATTGATGGTCTTTCACCCGCTATCTCAATAGAGCAAAGGCTATCCTCGCATAACCCCCGTTCTACCGTTGGCACTATTACCGAGATCTATGATCATCTGCGACTGCTATTTGCGCGCTCGGGCATCCCTCACTGTCCAAAACATAAAATAGCTCTAAACGCGCAAAGCATTTCCCAAATGGTCGATCAGGTGATGACCTTTGAGGAGGGCACCAGGATTATGCTGCTCGCTCCTATTATTAGCTCTAAAAAAGGAAAGCACACCGAAATCATTAAAGACTTAAGAATGCGAGGTTTTATAAGAGCGCGTATTGATGGCACTGTCTATGAATTGGAGGATATGCCAAATATTGGGCGTAATGAAAAACATACTATAGAAGTGGTAATAGACCGCCTCAAAGTGCGTTCAGAACTGCGACTTCGCCTAGCAGAATCATTCGAAACAGCACTCGCATTATCAGGCGGCGTGGCTCGATTAGCCTTAATGGATAACTCCATAGAAGAAAAAATCTTTTCTGATAAGTTTGCTTGCCCTACCTGTGGTTATGGAATCTCAGAACTAGAGCCTAGACTTTTTTCATTTAATAACCCAGCCGGAGCATGCCAAGACTGCGATGGGCTCGGCTTACACCAATTTTTTGATCAACAACTAGTCGTTCGATACCCTCACTTATCATTGGCAGGTGGCGCTGTTCGGGGTTGGAACCGTCACAATACACATTACTTTCAGCTCATTAAATCCCTTGCAACCCACTATTCCTTTGATATTGATACACCATTTGAAAAACTTACAGATACTATCCGTAAGGTTATTCTTTATGGCAGCGGGGAAGAAAAAATTAAGTTTGATTACCTGAGTACACAGGATGACGAGAGCGACTGGTGCCATGCTTTTGAAGGCATCATTCCAAACATGCAACGTCGATACAAAGAAACCGAGTCCAGTGCAGTCCGTGAAGAGCTTAGCAAATATCAAGGCGTCCAGGCATGCGAAAGATGCCAAGGATCCCGGTTGAATGATGCAGCACGTAATGTATTAGTGCATAACCATGCAATACATGCCATTACAGAACAAACCGTAGGCACTTCATTTCAATTTTTCTCTAAACTAAAACTTTCTGGTTGGCGCGGTGAAATTGCAGATAAGATCGTACAAGAAGTACGCAGTCGTCTAGGCTTTCTTGTAGATGTTGGGCTTGATTACCTTACTCTTGATCGGAGTGCAGATACCCTTTCTGGGGGTGAATCACAACGTATTCGTCTAGCCAGCCAGATCGGATCAGGTCTCATGGGCGTTATTTACATACTGGATGAACCATCGGTTGGCCTCCATCAAAGAGATCATCAAAGATTATTAGAGACTCTCCAACAATTACGTGATCTAGGGAACACGGTTATAGTTGTGGAACATGATGCAGAAACGATACTTGCAGCAGATCATGTGATTGACCTAGGCCCTGGTGCTGGAATCCATGGAGGCAGCATAATTGCTGAAGGTACCCCAGAGGATATTAAGGCAACAACTTCCTCACTGACCGGCCAATACCTAAGCAAAAAACTAGAAATCCCTTTTCCAAAAAAACGTCGGCAATATGATTCCCAAGCAGTATTGAGCATCCGCGGCGCCTGCGGAAATAATCTAAAAAATATCAATGTTGATATACCCCTTGGTCTAATGACCTGTGTTACTGGCGTATCAGGGTCTGGTAAGAGTACGCTCATAAACGACACTCTTTATCGCCTCACCGCTGAAAAAATAAATAAGAGAAGCTATGACTCCGCACCCTTTAAAAAGGCCTATGGCCTAGAACTTGTTGATCGCGTAATAGATATAAATCAAAACCCTATCGGACGGACGCCCCGCTCTAACCCTGCAACTTATACCGGTCTTTTTACACCTCTTCGAGAATTATTTTCTGCAACTCAGGAATCGAGGTCTCGGGGCTATAAGCCTGGTCGCTTTAGTTTCAACGTTAAAGGTGGGCGCTGTGAAACATGTCAAGGAGATGGAGTCATAAAGGTAGAAATGCATTTTTTACCAGATATATATGTTTCCTGTGATCTTTGTAATGGTAGGCGATATAACAGAGAAACCCTTGAAATTCGTTATAAAGGAAAAAATATTCATGAAGCATTAGAAATGACGGTTGAAACGGCGCTTGAATTTTTCCGTAATGTACCAAAAATAAAGATAAAACTAGAAACGTTAATGGCCGTTGGTCTTTCTTACGTTCAACTCGGACAGAACGCAACAACATTATCTGGAGGAGAAGCACAACGAATAAAACTTGCTAAAGAACTATCCAAACGCAGCACTGGTTCAACCCTGTACATTCTCGATGAACCAACTACTGGACTTCATTTCCATGATATTGCCCAATTGCTTGAAGTCTTATATGCGCTTAGGGATCAAGGCAATACTATTGTAATAATTGAGCACAATCTGGAAGTCATAAAAACTGCTGATTGGATTATTGATCTGGGCCCAGAGGGTGGGCTAAAAGGTGGAAATGTTCTCGCTACAGGCTCACCAAAAGCAGTTTCAAAAAATCAAGAATCCTATACCGGAAAATGTCTAGCAAAAATGTTTTAGCGTTGAAGAGCAATTAACGAGACCTTAACCTCAGTTTAACAAAGGGATCGCAGTCCTACAGCCGCACGAATCTCTCCAATAAAAGGTTGGCTGACCCCTCTAGCTTTACTAGCGCCCTGCTGGAGAAGACTCTCAACATAATCGGGTTCCGACATTAACCGCTTATATTCTTTTCTCGGTTCTTTCAACTTCTCGTTTAAATACTCAAAAAGAGTTTTCTTCATTTCTCCCCAACCTATGCCCTCCAAATATTGCTGGCGGATCAGAAGTGATTCCTCTTCCGATGAAAAAGCACGATAAATAGAGAAAAGTGAGCTTATATCTGGATCTTTGGGATCCCCTGGTTCTTGCGAGTTAGTTTTGATTTTCATTATCATTTTGCGTAGTGCTTTTTCCTCGGAAAAAAGCGGTATCGTATTACCATAGCTTTTTGACATCTTCCGTCCATCAAGCCCTGGAAGCACTGCTGCATTCTGGCTTACTACCGCCTCAGGAAGAATAAATGTTTCTCCATAATGGTGATTAAAACGTCCTGCAATATCTCGAGCCATCTCCACATGCTGTATCTGATCCTTACCCACAGGTACCTTATTAGCCTTAAACATTAAAATGTCAGCGGCCATAAGAACGGGATAACAAAAAAGACCCATATTAATTCCCTTATCAGGATCCTTATTCCCACTGGCCTCATTATCAGCTATGGCCGCTTTATAGGCATGAGCTCTGTTCATTAATCCTTTGGCGGTCATGCATGTAAGTATCCAAGCTAATTCCATGATCTCAGGCACATCAGACTGCCTATAAAGAGTAGCCTCGGGGCTTAGCCCAGAAGCTATCCAGCTAGCTGCAATCTCAAGTGTTGAGGTTGCTACCTTCGCTGGGTCTCCACTTTTTACTAATGAGTGATAATCAGCTAGGAAATAAAAAGAAGTAGCACTTGAGTTATGGCTCGCGATAACAGCTGGACGAATTGCTCCAACATAATTCCCAATATGGGGTGTTCCAGTTGTCGTAATACCAGTAAGTACTGTATCCACGCTAGTATCCCGCTGCATGCCCATCTTTTCTGGATTCGGAAGCTCCTAGGTAGACTCCATTTTTGCTATCACGTTGAATTGCCTGATAACCTCCATATCCTCCTACATCTCTTGCTACGCTATGGCCAATGGCGCTAAGTTTTCCTAAGATTTCATCTCCATAACCTGTTTCTAGATAAACCGTTCCACCATTGTTCATTCTTTCTCCCATTGGGTCACTGGAACCGTCATGACGAATACGAGGGGCATCGCCCGCTGCTTGTATGTCCATCCCAAAATCGATGACGTTATTAAGCACCTGGACCTGTCCTTGTGGCTGCATAGCTGCGCCCATAACCCCAAAGCTCATGAAAGGCTGCCCATCCTTAGTTACAAAGGCAGGAATGATAGTATGAAACGGACGTTTTCCCGGAGCATAAACATTCGCGTGATCCTTATTAAGGCTAAACATCTCTCCCCTATTCTGCAGCACAAAACCCAGATCTCCTGGTGTCATCCCAGACCCCATCCCTCTATAATTACTCTGAATCAGGGAAAGCATGTTTCCATCCCCATCAGCCACGGTTAAATAAACTGTATCCCCCTGATTCAGGGCCTCTGGCTCACCATATGGGAGTGTCTTGGAAGCCTTAGAGGTATTAATTAATGCAACTCGGCTCTTTGCATAAGACTTGGAAATGAGCTGAGACACTGGCGCGGTTGAGAAATCAGGATCTGCATAAAAATGCGCCCTATCCTCAAAAGCAAGTTTCTTGGCCTCAATTAACAGATGAAGATATTCGAGGCTCCCCCATCCATTTGATCTTAGATCAAAGCTTTCTAAGATATTTAGCATCTGTAGGACTGCAATGCCCTGTCCATTAGGAGGTAACTCCCAAACATCATAGCCCCTATAGTTAGTTGTAACAGGATCTACCCATTGGGATTTATGTTCCGCAAGATCTATAGCGCTTATAAACCCCCCATTGGATGCCATGTAATCAGCGATCGAATTAGCAACATCACCAGAATAAAAACCATCACGTCCATACTTAGAAATATGACGATATGTTTTTGCTAGTCTAGGATTGGTAAAAATCTCGCCTGGGCGGGGAGCTTTACCTTTAGGCATAAACACATCAGAAAACCCGGAGTATTGATTAAGTATATCTGCATCACTAGCCCAAGTTTCTGCAATTATTTCGGTGACGGGAAACCCTTTTTCTGCATAAGAAATGGAAGGAGCTAGTAACTGAGTCATTGGGATTTTTCCGAATCTGCCGTGCAGTTTAAACCACCCATCTACTGCACCTGGCGTACTAACACTAAGAGGTCCGTAAGCTGGGACTTTCCCATCCGGACATGCACATTTCATATCCTCATAACTTAATTTCTTAGGAGACCGGCCACTGGCATTAAGTCCAATAAGAGATTTTTCTTTTTCATGCCAATAAATTGCAAATAAATCACCTCCTATTCCACTGCCCGTGGGTTCTACTAACCCCAGTGCAGCATTTGCTGCTATCGCACCATCAACAGCTGTACCACCGTTTTTAAGAATATCAATCGCGATTTGAGTCGCAAGAGGATGACTTGTAGCAGCCATACCATTTGTGGTCATCACAACCGAGCGTGTTGAGTAAAGGTTTCCTGCAGGTCTGTCCATCGCAATTAGTAACTCTTAAACTTCTAGATAGCGGTAATTATGGGTTAATCTTTTAACTACTCCTAATTATTCACGAGTTTTTCTCAGCTGAATACATGCATAATGCAAACAATGGAAACAACCAGTGCTTGAACAACAATCTCCAGATATATTAAATAAACTCTATTTAGATCATATTGCTGAATGGTCTAAACGATTTTCTGAAGCCTGCAGTACTCATAAAATGGACGGGATTATTGTTTTTGCAGGGGCCAAAAAAACAAGATTTCGAGACGATAATCAATATCCTTTCTATGTCGAACCTTATTTTAAAGTTTGGGTTCCTCAGATTTTTCCTATTTCAGCAATAAAAATAATACCTGGGCATGAGCCCATATTAGTTCATGTACAGCAAACTGATTTTTGGCATGAAAGTCCTAGGGACCCTAGTGGATTTTGGACGAATCACTTCGATATCATCTCTGTTCCAAATACAACTAAAATGCTCGAAGAGCTCAAAATATCTTCATCTAAGCTAGCCGCTATCGGAGAAAAATCCGATTTATCAATGGGGTTTTCGAGCATTAATAATCAAGGATTACTGGACCATTTAGACTTTTACCGCGCATTCAAAACAGACTATGAGATCGCTTGTATCACCGAAGCTAATAAAATTGCCGCTGTCGGCCATGCAGCGGCACAAAAAGAACTAACTAAAAAATTAAAAAAGAAATCTGAGTTTCAACTAAATCAAGTCTATTGCACGACCACTGGACAGCGCGAATTTGAACTTCCTTATCAGAATATCGTCGCTCTAAACGAACATGCTAGCACTCTTCACTACCAGAATTTAGACCGTAACCCTCCAGATAACTTTCTTTCTTTTCTTTTAGATGCAGGAGCAACCTTTAATGGTTACGCCTCAGATATTACGAGAACTATTTCGGACGAAAATAATCACTTTGATGCTTTAATAAAAGCAATGGATGGGCTACAAAAAAAACTATGTTCAAACACTAAAAGCGATGTTAGCTTTGTTTTTCTCAATGAACTAGCCCACCAACTACTAGCAAATGTATTAGAAGAGCATCAACTCATCACATCCAAAGCAGAAGAAGCTTATGAGCGCGGAATAACCAGATTTTTTCTGCCACATGGACTTGGACACCTACTCGGACTTCAAGTGCACGATAGGGGTGGATACCTTTACTCTCCGAGTGGATCGACTGAGATGCCCCCCACAGATCATCCATTCCTGCGTCTCACAAGAAGCCTTCATCCTGGATTTGTTGTAACTATAGAACCTGGGCTCTATTTTATACCATCATTACTAGATCAACTTAGGAACTGTTCTCTTTCCAATCTTATTAATTGGGCTAAAGTAGAAACATTGATACCTTATGGAGGCATAAGAATAGAAGACAATATTCTTGTAACTTGCTCCGAAAGCGTCAACCTATCACGCCCAGCACTTATAAAGTCAGGGGTGTCCTAAAAACAAACCATGTTACTAATTTAAGTATCCGTTTCTGGCCTACCCGTGCCTTTTCGAATAGATGGGTCATCAGTGAGTCTATTGAACTCAATCATCGTAAGGATAATGCCTATAGACATTAGCACGAATACACCTATTGCAAACATCAGTATAAGTCCTGTGCTCATGAACCTGCACCTTTGATTGACATCAGTTTAAAATAAATGCCGAAACACAAAATAGATGGCACCCATAGGGCGGTAAAAAGGCCTTCATCACGTTGACCGGTAAACCAAAGGAACCCTGATAACGCAAATGAAATGGCAACTGCCAGCAAAATAAAAATATCAGATTTTTGAAACATAAAGTTGTCCTTTTATATGATTAAAATGGGTAAAAAAAGTGTCTCACTCCATCGAACCGAGTGCCGCAAGCAAGCAGCCGATGATCGCGAAGCGCGCTATTGAATGCACTGTAGACTCACCTGCAATTAAGTTTTCCGGGAACTGAATGAGCCCTCCAACCACTGCAATTGAGATGATCACCGTGCCAAACAGCAAGGCTATTCCCAGAACAAAAAGTGTACGCTTAATGCGTTGTATTAAAATTCGATTCATTTTACCAATCATAAACACCCGCTGGGCAGTATTTGTTTGGATGCTGGCTGCATGAGTATCACTATTTTATTGATTTTATTGGAGGGTTGGATAGGAAATTAGAGCCTAGGACCTTGAGATTAACAGTCTTTACGCCTCGTCACTATGAAGGTAGCCAATCAATTATTAATAGATTTTAAACAAAACCATAAAATTTATGCGATTAATCTTTGTCTGGCTGATCCATAAGTTGAACTAAAGCCATTGGAGCCGAGTCCCCTGCACGCAACCCCATCTTAAGAATCCTAAGATAACCCCCTGGCCTATCTTTGAATCGCGGGCCTAGTTCATTAAATAACTTCCCTACTGCAACATCATCCCTTAAACGGGAATGTGCCAATCTCCTATGCGCAACATCATCTTTTTTTGCAAGAGTTATTAGCGGTTCTGCCACTCGACGTAATTCCTTAGCCTTCGGTAACGTTGTCCTAATAGTTTCATGACGAAATAAAGAGGCAGCCATATTACGAAACATCGCTTTTCGGTGAGAAGAGTTTCTACCTAGTTTTCTGCCAGATTTACGGTGACGCATTGCAGAGTTCCTTAACTATCAAAATGCTGCAGATGCAGGTGCAGGTTCATCCGCGGCTATCAATGATGGAGGTGGCCAGTTTTCTAGGCGCTCTCCTAATGTAAGGCCATGAGCTGCCAATACATCCTTAATCTCAGTTAATGATTTTTTACCAAGATTAGGGGTTCTTAACAATTCTACTTCCGTCCTTATAACCAGATCGCCAATATAATTTATGTTTTCTGCTTTTAAACAATTTGCCGACCGTACCGTAAGCTCAAGCTCATCGACAGGCCGAAAAAGAACAGGGTCTATTTGAGCGTCTTCTGCAGCTCCCAGCTCATCCTCGCCTTGTAAATCGATAAATACTTCAAGTTGATTCTGTAGAATTTGTCCGGCCCGACGAACTGCTTCTTCTGGATCAATTGTGCCATTAGTTTCAATTTCAACAATTAGTTTATCTAGATCCGTCCGCTGCTCTACTCGTGCACTATCTACATCATAAGTTACACGGCGCACAGGACTAAACGAAGCATCAAGCTGAAGCTTACCAATTGGACGTGTTTGCTCTTCAAATGCATCCTGCTTTGGTGCAGGCCTATAGCCTCGTCCACGAATTACTTTTAAGAACGCTTTAAGCTCCCCTGACTGCGTCAGATTGGCAATAACC
>CEQN01202710.1_pt1 | contig 11289 bp, 13 predicted proteins | sample 427011 | NCBI WGS metagenome assembly CEQN01 (sample SAMEA2621277, study PRJEB7988) | marine metagenome | biome: marine biome (ENVO:00000447); feature: deep chlorophyll maximum layer (ENVO:xxxxxxxx); material: "saline water (ENVO:00002010), including plankton (ENVO:xxxxxxxx)" | depth 120 m
GAGTCATACTCAAAGTTTTGTACTCTTCCAGCTACTTTAGATATCCAATCTAATATCCATTGCTGTCCATCTCGCCTTCTTTTTGTTTGCTTTCCCATGATCCCCACCTTAAAAATAAATCTGAAACCTCAATTTATCATTTATAGCTAAAAAATTCTACACTTCTTCTTTATAGACATAGTATATTAGTCATGGAAGAATATATAAATACTACTAGGAGAAACAGATGGTTGATTTAAACGTAAAGCCTATTGATGTACACATACATCCCTTTACTGAGGAAACAAGATTAGGGCACGGACCATCCTACACTGAAGCACATGATGATTATTTTGGAAATTCGCCTGATGCTCCGCATCATGATAAATTGAGCATTGCAATAGATGAATCAGCCGAGACCTTTAAAAAGGCAGGTATTGATAAGGCAATTTTAGTCAACATGGTCTCTTATCATAAATGGGGCAGAGCGCTTCCTAATGATTATATAGCACAATATTGCGAAAAATATCCTGACATATTCTTAGGTCTAGGTGGAATAGATCCTCATATAGGAGCTAAAGCTGCTGTCACTGAACTTGAGCGATGTATGAATGATTTAAATTTACTTGGACTTAAATTTCATCCTGCATATCAGGAAGTTGATCCAGCAGACAAAGAGCTCATGTATCCAATCCTGGAAGCCTGTGAAGCTATGGATGCTATAGTATTAATTCATACCGGTACTACAAGAATGACTTATAGTAAGATTCGAACTTGTAATCCCATTTCAATTGATGATATTGCGACTGATTTTCCTAAGTTGAAAATAATTATGACACATTTTGGATGGCCATGGACTGCCGAAGCTCTTGCTGTTATCTGGAGACATGAAAATGTTTATCTTGATTTATCAGGCTGGCTACCAAAATATATATATCAAGCTGAGCCTATTGTATTTCATTATATGAATAGCATATTAAGTGACAAGTTTGTTTATGGCTCTGACTATCCAGCAATTGACCCTACAACGTGGATAGATGATTTTATGGAAATCGTCAAGAATGGATATGTATGGGGTAATAATAAAAAGGAATTTCGTCAGGAAGCGATTGATAAGTTTTTTAGACACAACGCTGTGAAACTGTTAGGTTTGGATAAATAATTATATTTATTTGTTATGGAAGGATTAAACATGGGCAAGATCGATCTTACTAATTATAGTCCATACAGTTGGCGGGCAAGAATTGGGCTAGTTATTCCTCCAGGCAATACTACTAATGAATCTGAATTTAATTTAATGAGCCCTGAGGGTGTTACTATTCATACAGCACGAGCTGATGCTCACCATGATCCAACAAAATCAAAGGAGATGATGGCAGATTTGAAAGAAGCTATCAGCGATTTGACTGCTCATGGCGGGACGCCAATGGACGTAGTTGTTTTAGGATGTACTACAAGTTCAATGACCTTGCCTGCATCTGAGCTTATTAGTGGAATGAAAAAATTATCTGATGAAATGGCTGTATCTGCTGTAGGACCATCAATTATTAAAGCATTGGATGCTTTTGCAATAAAGAAAGTTGCTTTAGGAACGCCTTATACGCCAAGTATAACAAAATACATTGCAAATTATTTATCTAATCATGATTATGAAATTGTAAATTCTGACTGTCTTGGTTATGGTGAAAATATTGAAGAATTACGACAAATTGCAAGAACGCCACCTGAACTAACTTATCGACTAGCTCGTTCCATTGATGTTGAAGAAGCTGAAGCAATATTACTTGTATGCACGGATCTACCAACTATAAACATTATAAATCAATTAGAAGATGCTATTGGTAAGCCAGTAATTACTAGTAACCAAGCTTCATTTTGGGCTACAATTCGTTCTATGGGATTGCAGGAAAATACAACAGAGTTTGGCAGATTATTAGCTGAACATTAACAAGCTAATTGTTCAAGAATATATATAGGAGTTCAAGATGAAAGATATCAAATATGGCGTAGCAATTGCAGCACCAACTTCAAAGGATGCAGTAGATCAGATAATTGATGCAGAACAACGAGGCGTACAATCTGTATGGGGGACAGTAGGACTAGCAGGGGGCGCAGATCAATTATCTACATTTGCTATTGCTGGTTCGCATACTAGTTCAGTTGTAATGGGAACTTGTATTGTGCAAACATGGCCAGTGCACCCTATTGCCTTTGCTAAACAGATTCAATCTATTGAATCTGTTGCACCTGGTCGTTTTCAATTTGGTGTGGGTACTGCATGGCAGCCTGCAATGGAATCAACATACGGAGTAGATTGGCGAACACCATTAACGCACCTCAAAGAATATCTCACAGTATTAAAATCCATCTTGCATACTGGAGAAGTAGATTTTAATGGGACGCATGTTTCGGGCAAAGCATCACTGACTGGTATTTATAAAACACCTATAATGGCATCTGCATTGCGAACGAAAGCATTCAACATGTGTGGTCAACTTGCAGATGGAGCAATTTCGTGGATGTGTACACCAAGTTATCTGGCAAATGTTGCCATGCCTGCTATGGCTTCTGGTGCAGAGATTGCTAATAGAGACACTCCACCTTTAATTGCTCACATACCTGTTGTACTAACTAATGACAAGCAAGTTGCTTATGATGCTGCAAGAAAGCGTTTAGCATTTTATCGTACTACACCACATTATGGTTCAATGTTTGAACAAGCAGGATTTGATGTTTCAGAAAATTATCCTGATGAACTGTTAGACGAGCTTGTTGTTTATGGTAACCCTGATGAAATTAAAGAAAAATTGAATGATATTCTTCATTTAGGCATTTCTGAAGTTTTAGTGCAGCCGATTCTTTATAGCGATAAGAAAGACACAGAACTACAGGATATCTTTGATCTGATTGGCTCAATTCCCAATTAATATCATTTATGAACGAGGCAAACCAAGACCACGAGTTGCCATAATATTTCTTTGAATTTCGCTTGTTCCACCTTGAATCGTTTGCCCTACCATTGCTACATATTCATGACAAAAGATCCCATTCATTGGTGCGCGCTTAGAATTTTTTGCTAAACCGCCATATAATCCAAGTAAGTTGATAACACGTCTTGCATGTTTTTGAATTAATTCTGTACCAAATGTTTTTGCAAGCGAGGATTCATAATTAGGGACGAGTCCTTTAGATTGCATCGAAGTAATTCGATACGAAAGCAATCTAGCAATTTCTAGTTCAATAATACTATCAGTGATTTTTTTAATTAGTGATAATTTTTGGTTTGGTTTCTCTTCATTAATATATTGAATAATTTCATCAATTTTTCTTTTAACTCCTATAACAAGATGTACTCCAGATCGTTCAAAATCTAATGCTGTCATTGCAATATACCATCCACGATTTTCTTCACCGATTAAATTAGTTACAGGGACTTTAACATCTTCAAAAAAGACTTCATTGAATCCACCACGTGCATGCATTTGTTCTATTGCTCTTACATTAATGCCTGATGTTTTTAAATCAAGCATGATGTAACTGATTCCTCGGTGCTTTGGAGCATCTGGATCTGTTCTAACTAATACGTGCATCCAATCAGAACGATGCGCATTAGACGACCAAATTTTTTGGCCATTAATAATAAAAAAATCTCCTTCTTTTTTTGCTCTAGTTGCTAAGGAGGCTAGATCAGATCCAGCACCAGGCTCAGAATAACCTTGGGCCCATAATACTTCTGCCTTTGCAATAGGAGGCAGATGGTTGTTTTTTTGTTCCTCTGTCCCATGAACCATTAGAGCAGGAGCTAAAATATCTTCTGCTCCCCCAGCAGTTGGCGCACCATATGAAGCAGATTCTTCTTTAAAAATCATTTGTTGCATATATGAAGCATTTTTTCCTCCATATTCTTCAGGCCATGACATAATTAACCAGCCTTGTTCAGCTAACTTATGTCTAAATTTTCGCATATCTTCAAAAGAATTATCATCTGCACCTTCAAGTAAATCAGATTTGCTTGGGTCCCAATTTTCTTTTAAAAATTTTTTTACTGTATCGCGAAATTTTTCTTCTTCATTCGACCAACTAAAATCCATGAAGTATATCCTTTCTAGTATTATCTTACTGGAGCAAGCACATATCGAGCAGCTGACCACATTAAGCTTATCATTGGTAAATATTCCTGCGTAAAGATCCATGGATTAATTTTTTCATTATATCCCAATAAATAGTAATGGCCTGCAACAGGTATTGTCTCAGCAAAAGAGAGAATTTCATAATCTAATTCTTGCAGCTTGCTTTCTTTTAGTTCAATTGGGATAGTACGCAACTCTTTTAACTCACTACTTCTTCTTGTGACTTGAAATGATCTGCCTGGCATCCCTTTTGGTGGCGCGAAGTCCAATGCGATGTCATAAAAACTATCACAAATTCCATGACTGCAATCACCGCGTAAATATGCATGTGGAATTATATTTTTATCAATGTCTTTAAATTCTATAATTTTAGTAGCTAGGTTAAACATTTTAAAAGTATCTTTAATTTCTTTTGCAATTCTTTTCGCTTCGTTGCTACTTGGTATTGCAAATAATATTTCTATACTTGAGCTATTTTGCTTATAGTTATCTTTTTTTTCTATTTCATGGGACAAAATATCGAATGCATCTTCATTATATTCTGGTGTGTTTGGTTGTAATATACTTTTTTGTTCCTCTGCAAACCCTAAATACCCTCTATCAATAATTTTTTTTCTGTCTACATTGATTTGAATATGTTGCCTGAGAAACAAATCATCAAAAGGAGACAAATTTGCATTAAGTTCTAAAAATGAATGGTTTGTTCTAGCTTTTAGCACATTTCCGTAGCTACCAATTTCTATAGCTTCATCTGGATATAGGCCGGCTAGAAGATTTACATTATTATTTTTAAATAAGTCTAAAGCATCTTTCCTTGATGAAGCTGATACATAAGTAACATGATTGAGCGGACTTACTTTAAAAATTCCATTGTCTCGAGGTATTAATTTAAGAATTTCATCGTTCCAGTCGTCAACTTGCCATGGTCCAAAACCACACTGATTTTCAGCAAGGAATTCTAGACAATTAGGATCTTTGTCAGTGATATGCTTCTGGGCTTCTAAAGAATCAATAATTGCGCCTGTTGCAAAACATAAAAATCTTGGAAAAACTTTGTTTGGACCACTCAAATGAAATTCAATTTTGTAATCATTGATTATTTTTATACCATGCTCATTTAAAATTCCAGCAATGTTAAAGGCTCGCCACATACCAATTGCCTGCATTCGAAGTAATCTTTTATAGCTCCATTCAATGTCTTGAGCAGTTAATTCATTGCCATAATTACTGATAATTCCTTTTTTTAGTTCTATTGTCCAAATCGTTCCATCTTGATTAGATGAAATATGTTCGGCAAGACGAAATTCTATATCATCAAAATTTGCAAAATATAATCCATTGGCATTTTTTGTAATTTTTGGCGCACATAAAGCATCATAAAGATGATATCCAAGATGGTAAGGTTTTGCTGGTCCTTTTCCGACATTAGAAACAGGGGCATCGCAATCTAAACTTACATTGGTTGTTTCAACTGCAATAAACAGATCATTGAGCATAAATTATTTTTTTGATTGACTGATTGGTTTGAATCTATTCATTGATGAAATGTCTGGACTTGATTGAGCTTTTTGTTTTCTAGAAAATAAAAAACCTTTGATAGACCTGACAATAGGAAGAATAAGTGCCATAAGTGGCGCCCATATATGTACAGGACATCCCATTGCTTCCTCCATAAATAATTCTACTCTTTAAAATATACCAACAAATATACTTTTCATAAATAGCACAGGGCAGGTATATTTATTTTATTTCATACTATTAAATTGCTCAACTATTTCCTTGGCTTGAATATTGTCTCCAGCTACACCACTAGTATAAATAGTTAACTGATTTGCTTCAGGATAGAGCATAATTGCACCACCTTGCTGACTAGCGTCTCCTTCTAGGCCAGAATAATTTTCACCTTGTATATAAGCCTTCAAGTAATTGATTGTTGCTCTTGGATGGATAGTGGACCAAATATTATTAGTTGCATTAATACTGTTATATAACTCTAATGATGGATTTGTATAAACTGCATTGTTGACATTATTTCTTTCCTTGAACCCCTCTATAAACAATTGATTACCATTACCTATAAAGATAATTTGTATGTCGTTTTTGTTTATATATTCTTTTTGAGCCAAGACCTCTTGGACATGCATCGCGCATAAAATTCAACCAAAATGTCTTAGTAGAATAAAGACAGTTTTTTTATCATTTGCGAGCTGACCAATAGAAGTGATATTATTTTGCTCATCAATAATTTCTTGACTGAGTATTGAATTGTAATTATTCACATTTTTTATTTGAATCATTTTTGCAGGGGAAGAAAAATACCATACTAAAATAGTGATTAAAATAAAGATCAATAAAAGTAAAATTTTTTTATTAAGCATAATATTATTTTGCCTGATTCTTTATAATTAAATTATTATATAGCTAGAAACAAGTCACCTAAGCATTATATCTATGAATACATTAACTACAAAATATGGGAAATTATATGCAATCACGATTGCGATCTTCTTTACTTTTTCTATTTTTTTTGGAGTATCCACATTTTATCCTGAACCAGATTTCGATGAGATAATTGGTGAACAGCCAATATACCCAATTAAACCAGATAATATGTCTAAAGAAGAGGCATTATTTTTTGAAGAAAAACTAAAGGAACATCGTGTTGCTGAAGATGCTTGGTGGGAAAGGCGAGTTGAAGAACAAGAAAAATACGAAGGAAGGACACTTTTATTCGCTACTCCTATATGTTTATTATTTATGTTTTTTGCATTTCGGTATAAAGAATTTCCAGCACCTATTCGACTAGGACTTTTTGGAGGACCTGTTTTAACTTTATTGTTGAAATTGATACCTTACCTAGGTTCTGTTTGGGCAGGAGCAAGATTTCTCATTGCATTTGCAGTATTTGCAATCTTAGTTATTGCCGGCACCCCATCGTTACGAAAAAAAATAAAATCAATTTTAAAAATGAAATAATTTATGGTAGCAGGGGGGAGAGTTGAACTCCCGACCTTCGGCTTATGAATCCGCTGCTCTACCACTGAGCTACCCTGCCATAAGAAGTATCGGTTAGGGTATCATTGTAATCTAATTTATATCTAGTAAAAATATAATATAGTTGAAAAAAAATAAAAAAATAAAATAATTATATGACTATGATTATAGATATAAAATATAAATTATTGGTTGCTTTCTATAGTTTGTAATATAAAATACTCCTTAGTGAGGAATGCTATGGCTGATATAGATAATGAAATCCTTAATCTTCTTAAAGACGAAGAAATGACTAAGGTTAAAATTGTGAAAGCAATTGACGCAAGTAATGCTCATATTGTTTCATCATTAAGGCAATTAAAAATTGACGGCAAGATCATTGCAAGTAGCGATGGCAGTAAGTTGACTTATAAAATAAATAAATAATTCATTTTGTATAAGGGGGATTAAGATGTCAGATTTTGATTTAGTAGTAAAAAATGGCAAAGTTGTTACTCCATACGTTGGAGTCACAGATGCAGATATAGGCATTTTAGATGGAAAAATTAGTGCTATTGAAACTTCAATAGATTCTTCACGAGCAAAAGAGGTAATTGATGCAGAAGGTAAAGCAGTTTTTCCAGGTGCATGTGATGTACATTTTCATATTGGGATTTACCATCCTATTGAAGAAAGCGCTGAAAATGAAACCCGATCCTCATTGGTTGGTGGGGTAACTACAATTGTGAGTTATTTCAGAAGTGGAAGTCATTACCTTGAAAGAACAGGCTCATATAAAGAACTATTCCCAGAAGTTGTCAACCGCACAACTGGACATGCATATACTGATTTTTCATACCATATAGCTGCAATGGAAGACAGTCAAATTGACGAAATAGAATGGTTAGTTGATCAGGGTGTTGGATCTTTTAAATATTTTATGTTTTATAAAGGAATGAATTTACATGGAAACAATACAGACCCTAAGGCAATGACTATGACTGGGGATCCTTATGATCTTGGCCATTTGTACAAATACATGAAAAAAGTAAAAGAAATGCAAGATAAATATGCAGATAAGGGAAGAATCTCTTTAAGTTTGCATTGTGAGCACGCTGAATTATTAAGAGTTTTTTTGGAAGAAGCCAGAGAGAAAGGTATCGAAGGATTACAAGGATATCATGAAGGAAGACCTGCTTTAACTGAGGAGCTTGCAATTACTGAAGCAGCTGTTTTAGCCAAAGCAACTGGATGTCCTGTTAATTTCTTGCATCTTTCTAGTAAAGAAGCTTTTGAAACTGCAGATGAATTTAGAAGACTAAATCCACAACTCGATATTATTACTGAGACGACTCTGCATCATCTGGCATTAACTTGGGAAACAAGTTATGAACCGGAAGGCAGAACATGGGGTAAGGTTAATCCACCAATTCGTGAAGCGAAGGACAATGATGCATTATGGGCTGCAGTAGAACAAGGACGTATTGATCAAGTTGTTAGTGATCACGCTTGCGTTGAAGAAGAAAATAAGGGTGATTTATGGGAAGCATATGCTGGTTTTGGTGGCACTGCATTATTGTATCCATTAATGATTTCAGATGGTCATCACAAAAGAGGTATGAAGCTCGAAAAGATAGCTGAATTGGTTGCAGCAAATCCTGCTCAGACAGTAGGCATTTATCCAAAAAAAGGAACTATTGCAGTAGGTTCTGATGCTGATCTTGCTATCATTGATTTAGATAAGGAACAAAAAGTGACTGCTGATTTATTATTATCAGGCCAGCAATTTTCTAACTTCCAGGATTATGAAATTAAAGGATGGCCAGTTATGACAATTCGTCGTGGTGAGCTAATGTATAAAGATGGAGAAGTTGTGGGAACAACTTCAGGTGAATTTATTAAAAGGCCAATTGGGGTACATAAATAAATGAGTGCATTAGAAGGAATAAAGGTTATTGATGCAGCAACTTTATTTGCTGGGCCTTTAATGGCTACTGTTTTAGGAGATTTTGGTGCCGATGTCATCAAGTTAGAGCATCCTAAACGAGGCGATCCTGTCCGTGATCATGGCGCATCAAAAGATGGACACGGTTTATGGTGGAAACAAATGTCAAGAAACAAGAAAGCTGTTTCCTTAAATTTGAGCAATGAACGCGGCCAAGATATTCTAATTAAGCTGATTAAAGATGCAGATGTATTTATAGAAAATTTTAGACCAGGTACATTAGAAAGATGGAATCTTTCTCCAGAAAGATTGCATGCTGAAAATCCTGACTTAATAATAATGCGAACCACTGGCTTCGGTCAATTTGGGCCTTATTCCTCAAGGCCTGGCTTTGGCACACTTGCTGAGGCAATGAGTGGTTTTGCAGCTATTACTGGACAGCCTGATGGCCCTCCAACTTTACCTCCCTTTGGTTTAGCGGATGGCATTGCTGGTTTAGCAGGAGCTAATGCAATATTAATTGCATTAATGCACAGAGAAAAAAATAAAGGCAAAGGTCAAGTCATTGATCTGGCGCTGATTGAACCAATTGTTACATTAATGGGAGCACAACCAATTATTTATGATCAATTAGGCACAAAGCAACAACGTCATGGTAATCGATCTGTTAACAATGCACCTCGGAATACATATAAAACTAAAGATAATAAGTGGTTAGCAGTTTCTACAAGTGCTCAAGCAATAGCTGAAAGGGTGATGCATCTTGTAGGACACCCAGAAGTTATTGATGAAGATTGGTTCGCCGGAGGAGTAACACGCGCGCAACATGCTGATGAACTTGATGCATATGTTGGTGACTGGATTGCAGAAAGGAATTTTGATGATGTTGTAAAAGCTTTTGAAGAAGCTGAAGCAGCAGTTGCTCCAATTTATGATGTAGAAGACATTTTTAATGATCCGCAATTTCAAGCTCTTGATACGATAACGACTGTTGATGATCCTGACTTAGGAAAACTTAGAATGCAGAATGTATTATTTAGAATGTCTGATACCCCTGGAGAAATAAAATGGGCAGGTAAACCAAGAGGTACTGACAATGAAGAAGTTTTTTCTGAATTAGGGATTGATGATGATGAATTAGCATCATTGAAAGATGAAGGCGTTATTTAGCTATGTCAAATGAACCTTTCCCTGTAATCAGAAGCCATTTATATGGACCGGGCAATAACGCAAAAATTTTAAGCAAAATATTTGATACAGAATCTGATGCAGTCATTCTTGATTTAGAAGATGCAGTTCCACCTAACCAAAAAGAATTAGCACGTAATATGGTTGCTGAAATAATTTCTGAACGTTCTCAAGAATCTCAACCCTATTGTTTTGTTCGAATCAATCATCCTAGCCTCCAGTTAGTTGAATTAGAGATTAGAGCCATTACGCAAAAAGGATTATTTGGGATTCGAATTCCAAAAGTTGAAACACCTGATGATATAATTGTAGTTGAAAAAGTTCTTAACGAAGAAGAGCAAAATAAAAGTCTACAAAATGGAAGCATAAAAATAATTTGTAATATAGAAAGCTCGAAAGGTATTTTAAATGCAAGCAGCATTTTGCAAGCTAGTAATAGAGTAGTTGGTTTTGCTTTTGGTGCAGCTGATTTTGCGAAAGATATTGGAGTATGGCAGCCTGATCATTTTTCTTTCTTGTATCCTAAATCTCATCTAGTTGTATCTTCTAGCGCATACTCTGCGCAACCACCAGTTGATTCTGTTTATGCAAATTTGAATGACGAAGAAGGATTAAAAGAATCTTCTGTTTTTGCTAAAAATTTAGGTTTCTTTGGTCGGTCAGCAATTCATCCAAAACAAGTTCCTATAATTAATGAAATTTATACACCAACGGATGAAGAGATACAAAAAGCACAATCAATTATTGATGCCTTAGAAAAAGCAGAGCAGGAAAGCAAAGGAGCTATTGATGTTGCCGGGGATTTCGTCGATATTGCAATTGTAAAAAAGGCAGAAGGAATTATTAACTTAGCTAAATCACTTGGTTTGGTATAATTTTTTGTAAAGGACTGCATAATGACTGATGAATCTATAATAGAGAAAATTGCTTCTGGCAAAGTTGTCGAACTTGGACATGAATTAAGTCCAACGATTCCTGTTTCACCTAATCATCCAGGATTTAAAATGGCTTTATTAAGGAGACATGGTGATATGGTTCGTGATGATGGTCAATCAGCTTCCAATGAAATGATTT
>CEQN01120339.1_pt1 | contig 11272 bp, 7 predicted proteins | sample 427011 | NCBI WGS metagenome assembly CEQN01 (sample SAMEA2621277, study PRJEB7988) | marine metagenome | biome: marine biome (ENVO:00000447); feature: deep chlorophyll maximum layer (ENVO:xxxxxxxx); material: "saline water (ENVO:00002010), including plankton (ENVO:xxxxxxxx)" | depth 120 m
GTAGTAAGATAGTACAGAAATGATTTTATTTTTGTGTTCAAAGTAGTCCCTCAGACTTCAAAATAATATCCTTATTAATCAAAATCATAGAACACAATTCTTTAGTAGACAATAACTAAAATATTGAAGTAAGCAATTTTTTCATTTTAGTGGATTTAATGATCGTTTTATCTTAGATGCTAGTATTTCTCCGATGCCATTTATTGCAGCAAGCTCTTTCTTATTCGCCTTTTTGATTTTATCTATTGAGCCAAATTTATCAATTAGCAATTTTTTTTTCGAATGACCAATGCCATCGATATCATCGAGTATAGATTTTATTTGTCTTTTACTGCGCAAATTTCGATGGTATGAAATAGCAAATCGATGTGCCTCATCACGAATTCTTTGCAGGAGCGTAATTCCTGGTGTACCAGCCTGTAATCTAATTGGTTCATTCAGGTCTGCAACATAAATCTCTTCATTTTTCTTTGCAAGCCCGCATACTGTAATGTCTTTTATGCCTGTTTGTAATAGTACTTCAAGCGCAGCATTGAGCTGTCCTCGACCTCCATCTATTACCACTAAGTTTGGTTTAGAATGCCAATCATTTTTATCGTCAGTATTTTTTTCTTGCATTCGTTTTAATCGTCTTGTAAAAATCTCTTTTATTGCTAAATAATCATCTTGCGAATTCATAGACTTTAATTTGAATCTCCGGTATTTCTTCGTATTTGGCTTACCATTTTCAAATACCACCATGGAGCCAACAATGTCTGTTCCTTGAATATGAGAAATGTCATAACATTCAATTCGACTTGGTTTTTCGATAAGTTCTAATTCATCAGTAATAATTTGTAATCCTTGCTCAAGATTATTATTTACAGATATGTTGCTAGAAATTTTCTTTAATAAATACTCATTGGCATTTTCTATAGCAAGCTGTACTAATCTTTTTTTGAATCCACGTGATGGTTTGATGATTGAAATTTTTTTGTTTGCAAATTGTGAAAGTTGTTGCTCAATTAATGTTTTTTGCTTAGGTATAATATTTGTTAAAACGTACTGAGGAGGTAAATTTTTCTTTGTATAATATTGTAATAAAAAATGACTTAATACTTCTTGATCATCTTGCGCTAAATCATTATTTAATTGATTGCTATCATTACTAATTAATCGCTTACCACGAAAATGGAGTACATTATAAATTGTAGAGCCTTTGTCGTTTATAAATCCAATGACATCTGCATTCAAGTCTGTTGTTGAGGAAACGGTGGATGAATACTTTTCTAATTTTTTTATTGAATGAATTTGATCTCTGATGCGGGCAGCTTTCTCATAATCAAAGTTTTTTGAAGCATTGTTCATTTCTTGATTTAATTGTTTTGTGACATGATCAGTTTTACCCTCAAGAAAAAGCATAGTCTGCTGAATCACTTCATCGTATTCTTTTTTTGTACAATATGATGTGCAAGGAGCAATGCATCTTTTAATAAAATAATCTAAGCACGGACGCTCATCTTTACCTGTAATCTTTTTTGTACACGATCTCCATGGAAAAATTTTATTTATTGTTTCAAGATTTTTACGTGCAGATCCCGGAGAAGTATATGGTCCAAAATATCTACTTCCATCGTTTTGTAAATTACGCGTAATTGAAACTCGTGGCCAATCATTATGGAGATCAATTTTAAGATATGGAAAACTTTTATCATCTTTCAGTCTGATATTATAAGTTGGTTTTTTTTCTCGAATTAAATTTGCTTCAAGGATGAGTGCTTCGGATTCATTTTCAGTGACTAAATAATCAATATCTTCTATTTCGTTAACTAACAACTGAATTTTATGATTTTCATTTTGAGTCGAATTACGAAAATATGATTTTACTCTTTTACGAATATTTTTAGCCTTGCCAACATAAATAATATCTTTACTCGCATCTTTCATCATATATACACCAAAAGACTCAGGCATTAGATCAACTTGACGTGACAGTTTGTGATTCATGTATTTTTTCTTATCAAATTCTTATTAAACTTATCTTGATTATATAGGAATCAATGTATATCAATGAATAGAAATAGAAATTAGATGCAATGAATATCTTATATATGTTTTTAAGAAAAAATAAGCTTGTATTGATTAATTCATTAACATTTTTAGCATGCTCTATGATTTTTTTAAGTTGTACGCAAAATCAGCAAGCCAAACCAACATCAGCAACAACGATTACACCTACGAAAAATCAGCAAGCCAAACCAACATCAGCAACAACGATTACACCTACGAAAAATCAGCAAGTCAAACCAACTGAGATAAAAACTATAACAAAAAAAGAATCAACGGTAACCAACCCAATAATCAACACGATTGTTCCTAATTACGCACAAAATACTATTGCAGGTATTTTAATTGATGCTTGGCAGTGCACAGAGGGACAAGAAATTTTAGTTCAAGATTTGACCACTTCTTATGCTGATAATATTAAGTGTTCTGTGAGTATTATATTTAATAGTGACAAATTGGTTGTCAAAACCACAGGTATTCCAAATCATGATTTAGAGTCTGGTTTTGGCTGTTGCGCTTCTGAACAAAATAGAGAGTGGTCATTACCGTTAAATCCTGTTGCAATAACGGGTGATAATTATAACATAGCACCAGAAAGAGGCCCTGTTGCGGTTGCAGTGAATGGTGTAGCAATTTATGGCCCTGAAGAAGGACCAGGCGGTGATGCAGTTGCACTACATTACGGTAAATTTATTGAAGATCGTCAGCCTATTCAACTCGGGATTTGTGGAGGTCACTCTGGTCCAGGCGGTGAATATCATTATCACTATGATGCAAATTGTATTCATTGGCATCCTGACGCCTCTGCAGGTGAAAGTGTGAATGATTACAGTATCGATAAATTAGATAGTAAAAATCATTCTCCTGTAATTGGTTTTGCATTTGACGGATATCCAATTTACGGTTTTTTTGGTTTTGACACTGATGGCACTGTTCGTGAGATGACAAGTAGCTACCGATTAAATGCCGGTGCTAATGGCTATAATGGTAGTGACGATTATACATATGAAGAAGGGCTTGGCGATCTCGATCAATGCAATGGACATTTTGGTGCCACGCCTGATTTTCCAAACGGTATCTACCATTATCATTCTACAATTAAAAGTGGATCAGGAGATATGGGATTCCCATATTTTGTCTATTGCTATTACGGTATTCCGGATGAATCCAATTATTCTGGAGGCCAGGGTATGGGGCCAGCTGGGGGGCTTCCAGCTAGTAATAGGCCACCACCTAGACCGCCTAGGAGACGATAGGAAAAGCATGCTGTGAAACTCATTTATATTTTTAATGATCAATTAAACTTGGAAGTATCTAGTTTACATAATGTTATCAAGGACGAAGATATAATCGTTTTGACAGAAACATTTGAACAAGCTAAGTCTGTTAAGCATCATAAAAAGAAACTTATTTTTATGTTTTCAGCCATGAGACACTTTGCCAATTCATTACGAAAACAAGGTTATAAGGTTCATTATTCAAAAATTGATGATGAATCAAATTTGCAGTCAATTAATGAAGAATTGAAAAGGGTTATTAATATTTATGTGCCAGAAAAAATTATTGTTACTGAACCTACAGAATATAATTTACTTCAGGATGTTTTAAACTGGGAAATTATTTTAGACATTCAAACAGAAATTATTTCTGATACAAGATTTTATTGTTCTAAAGATGAATTTATGAATTGGGCATCAGACAGAAAAAATTTGAGAATGGAATATTTTTATAGAAGCATGAGAAAAAAATTTAATATTTTAATGGAGGACGGTAAGCCAGCTGGAGGTTCTTGGAACTTCGATTCAAAAAATAGGGAATCTTTTAAATCTAAGCATTCGATTCCAAAAAACTACGACGCAAAACCAGATAAAGTTACTAAAGAAGTTATCGAAATAGTCAATGCAACTTTCAATGATCATTTTGGTGAATCTGAACCATTTCATTTTGCTGTAACTAGAGATCAAGCATTAGATGCTTTAGAAAAATTTATTGAAGAGCGCTTGAATGTGTTTGGTGACTATCAAGACGCAATGGTGTCTGGGGAACCATGGATGTTTCATAGTCATTTGAGTATGTATATTAATGCAGGACTATTGCTGCCAATGGAGTGTGTAGAACGTGCTCAAGATGCGTACATTCAAAAACAAGCTCCTATTAATTCAGTTGAAGGATTTGTGAGGCAGATCCTTGGATGGAGAGAATTTATAAGAGGAGTATACTGGCTTAAAATGCCTGCCTACGAACAGGAAAATTATTTGAATGCAAATAGAAAACTTCCTGATTTTTTTTGGACAGGGAATACCCAAATGAATTGCATGAAACAGTGCATTGATGAAACAAAGCATAATGCTTATGCTCATCATATTCAAAGACTTATGGTTCTTGGAAATTTTGCATTAATTGCCGGGCTTGATCCAGTGGAGGTGAATGAATGGTACTTAATAGTATACGCTGATGCTTATCAGTGGGTGGAATTACCAAATGTCTCGGGAATGGCATTATTTGCCGATGGTGGCATTGTTGGCTCGAAGCCATATGCATCTAGCGGCGCATATATTAATAAAATGTCTGATTATTGCAAACAATGTAGCTATGAAGTCAAAACAAAAAATGGTCGAAATGCATGTCCTTTTAATTATCTCTATTGGGATTTCATTATTAGAAACCAAAAGAAGTTAAATACTAATCCTAGAATGGCAATGATTTATAATACATTATCTAAAATGGATAAAAGTAAAGTGCACGAAATTCAAGATGACAGCAATAATTTTCTCAATCACTTAGCAAATTATGACAAAGAATAATATTCCAAATAAAATATGTGTGGTCTGTCAAAGACCTTTTACTTGGCGAAAAAAATGGAAAAAAGTTTGGCAAAATGTTAAATATTGTTCAGTTAAATGTAGAGGAAATCGAAATTAAATTAATGGCGCACCCACCAGGATTCGAACCTGGGACCTCAGCCTCCGCAGGGCTGCGCTCTATCCACTGAGCTACGGGTGCAGTGTGAAAATTATAACAGGTCTTAAATTATAATCTATTCAAAAAAACACCTAATAATATTTACATGAAATGAGTTCGCACTTGTATGCATGTAGGTTATTAAGATATCATAGATTAAAAGATTTCAATCGATTAAGGTGTTCAATGAATATTAAAGAGCAGGTCAAAAGTCAAATAAATTTTCAAGATACTCAACTTACGTATTATGATATGAATAAATTAGCATCTTTATTAGATAAAGATTTATCTGTTTTGCCTTTTTCGATCAGAGTACTTTTAGAAAATTTGATTAGAAATTATGATGAAAAATTAATCCTGGAAGATGATATTAAAGCAATTTTTGACTGGCCAAATATTGCTGAAAAAAATTATTCAATTTTTTTCAGACCATCTCGAGTTTTATTACAAGATTTTACAGGTGTTCCTTGCGTAGTTGATTTAGCAGCTATGAGAGATGCTGTCAAAGAAATGGATGGCGATCCAGGTATCATCAATCCAATTCAGCCAGTAGATTTAGTCATTGATCATTCTGTTCAAGTAGATGAATATGGTCATGAACAAGCTTATGCGAATAATGTAAAATTAGAGTTCAAGCGAAATAAAGAACGATATCAGTTTATGAAATGGGGACAAGAATCCTTGAAAAAATTTCGGGTTGTTCCACCTGGTACAGGAATTATTCATCAAGTTAATCTAGAGTATTTATCTGAAGCAATTATGATAGCTGAAGGAGAAGTTTTTCCTGATTCCCTTGTTGGTACTGATTCTCACACAACTATGATTAATGGTTTAGGTGTTGTCGGTTGGGGAGTTGGTGGGATAGAGGCTGAAGCTGCTATGCTTGGGCAGCCTATCTCAATGTTAGTACCAGAGGTAATTGGTGTAAAATTAACTGGCGAGCTTAAACCAGGAGTGACAGCTACTGATTTAGTGCTAACAGTTACTGAAATTTTGAGAGAAAAAAAAGTAGTAGGTAAATTTATTGAATACTTTGGCCAAGGCTTATTTGCTCTGCCACTTGCTGCTCGTGCAACTCTTGCTAATATGTCACCTGAATATGGTGCAACTGTTGGATTTTCTCCAATTGATCAAACAACATTGGACTACTTAAAATTAACTGGCAAGGATCTTAAAATAGTAGATTTAGTTAAAGAGTATTCATCTTTGCAAGGACTATTTTTTGAAGAATCACTGCCTGATCCTATTTATTCGGATTTAGTCGAGATAGATTTACAAACTATCGAGCCAAGTATTGCGGGTCCCAAACGTCCACAAGATAGAATTGCATTGAGTAACAGTAAATCAGCATTTAAAAATGTATTAAATGATTTCGAAAAAAATCTTAGTTCAGCTAATGAAAATAGGATTAGTATTGATGGTAATGAACTTGAATTAAGCAATGGCTCTATAGCAATTGCTTCAATCACTAGTTGCACAAATACTTCAAATCCAGAAGTAATGATTGCTGCTGGACTACTTGCTAAAAATGCGGTTAATTTTGGCCTTACAAAAAAATCATGGGTTAAGACAAGCTTAGCTCCTGGCTCAGCAGTTGTTACTGGTTATTTACAATCTGCTAATTTACTTACTTCATTGGAAGGTCTTGGGTTCCATCTTGTTGGATATGGTTGTACAACTTGCATAGGTAACTCTGGCCCATTGATACCTGAAATAGCTAAAGTCTCATCAGATTCTGATGTCTTATTAACTTCTGTATTGTCAGGAAATAGAAATTTCGAAGCTAGAATTCATAATTCTATTCAAGCAAATTATCTTGCATCTCCTCCTTTAGTTGTAGCCTATGCACTAGCAGGCACTATGGACATTGATTTATCTAAAGAACCTCTTGGTTCTTCAGATGATGGGAAAGATATTTATCTAGAAGACATCTGGCCAACTAAAGATGAGGTTGATGAAATTATTAATAAAGAGATCAATATAAACTTGTTCAATGAGCAATATGCAAGCGTATTCAAAGGCGATGATAACTGGCGTTCTTTAGAGCAATCAAATAGTGAATTGTTTAATTGGGACGATGACTCAACTTATATTAGGCGACCATCTTTCTTTGATGGATTATCACCAGATACAAATAATCTGCAAGATATTAACAACAGTAGGGTGCTTGCAATTCTTGGTGATTCTGTGACAACAGATCATATTTCTCCCGCTGGCGCCATTGCAACTGAGAGCCCTGCAGGTAAGTACTTGCAAGATAATGGGGTAGATACAACTGATTTCAACACATATGGTTCTAGGCGCGGTAATCATGAAGTCATGATGCGAGGAACATTTGCGAATATCAGATTGAATAATGATCTTGTGGAACGTCAGGGTGGTTGGACAAAACATTTTCCTTCAAATGATGAAATGCCAATTTTTGATGCAGCCCAAAGATATCAAAATGAGTCCACGCCATTAGTGATTTTGGCTGGGAGCGAGTATGGTTCTGGAAGTTCGAGAGACTGGGCTGCTAAAGGCACTTTCTTATTAGGAGTGAAAGCAGTTATTGCAAAGAGTTATGAAAGAATTCATAGAAGTAATCTCGTTGGCATGGGAGTACTTCCATTAGAATTTGTTGATGAAGATGATGTCGATAGCTTAAATCTAAACGGGTCTGAAATCATTTCTATTAAAGGCATTGATGATAACTTGCAACCAAAACAACGTATTGAAGTTAATATTCAAGATGAGCAGGGGAAAATTATCTCTATTGAGACGTTATTGAGAATTGATACACCTATTGAGATTGAATACTATAAAAGTGGAGGCATTCTTAATTACGTAGTTTTAGAGTTAATGAAAAAACAATAAGATGGATTGGTTAGACAATAGTCAACAAGCAGAATTTCGGAATAAAGTCAAAGATTTTTTAAAGAGCTCAGTACCTTCTTATTACGTCAATGTTACTCCAGATAGAATTGCAGAAGGTCATACTGGTGGCTGGCAATATGACCTTAAAGTTGGTAGTGATGATGCAAAAAATGCTGCACAAGAATGGGTTACATCTTTGGCTAAGCATGATTGGGTAGCTCCACATTGGCCAAAAGAATATGGTGGTGGAGGTCTGACACCAATGGAACAATTTATTTTACGATCTGAATTTGCATGGCGTGGCGTACCACCAGTTGCTGGCCCAGGCGTGAACATGTTAGGTCCAACCATTATTTTGCACGGCACAGAAAAACAAAAAAAAGAACTACTGCCATCTATTTTATCTGGTGAGATAACTTGGGCTCAGGGTTACTCAGAACCAGGTGCAGGTTCTGATCTTGCTTCTTTGCAAACTCAAGCAGTTAAAGATGGGGATAATTATGTAATCAATGGACAAAAAATCTGGACATCATCTGCACATAAAGCTGATTGGATTTTTATACTTGTCCGAACAGATAATGGAGCACCAAAACATAGAGGTATTTCATTTGTGTATACAAATATAAACCAACCTGGCATAGATGTTCGGCCAATTATAAGTGGGGGCTGGGAACATGCAACAAATGAGACCTTTTATCAAGATGTAAGCGCTCCTATTGAGAATAGGATTGGTGAAGAAAATAGGGGATGGTATGTAGCAATGACTTTGCTCGATCACGAACGCTCAAATATTTCTGGTGCTATTGAAAAAAAGAAAACAATCCAATCTCTGATTCAATTTATCACCAAAGAACATGAGCGCACAAGACACTTAACACTTGCTGCTATTAGAAATGAAATTGTAGATAGATTTATTGAATGTGAAGTTGGCTACAATTTTTCCTTACGAATTATTTCGATGCAGGATGCAGATTTAGTGCCTAATCAAGAAGCATCGACATCCAAATTATTTAACTCTGAACTTACGCAAAGACTTAATTTGACAGGAATGAAACCTTTTGGTTTATATGCAAATTTGTGGGATCCTTATGATGCTCGTTCCCCGATGCATGCACAATTTACACAAAAGCATGTGCATCATATTTCAGCTACAATTGCTGGTGGTACATCTGAGATACAACGAAATATCATTGCTACTAGAGGACTTGGCCTGCCAAGAGGTTAACTAATCAATACTAATCATCACTAAATTTAGGTTCTCTGTGTTCTAGCCAAGCAGCTCTTGCTTCTTGTTGATCTTCGCTACCACGCATTCTAGCCATCACTGGTTGTTCAATTTTATGTGCCATTTTTATATCGGGCATTGCAAGTTCCATGAGATTAAGTGCTTCCTTAGCAGCTTTTGTACCTGCGGGTAGTTTTGTTGCTAATTTCTTAGCTTCTTCCATAGCGCGGTCCATTAATTTACTTGGATCTACTAATTCATTTAATGCGCCAACTTGATATGCTCTTTCTGCATCAATGTACTCACCAGTATATTGCATACTTCTTGCTAATCCCTGTGGGAAAATACGAAATGCATGCCCTCCACCACCAAGTCCACCCATCCAAATTTGTGGGAGACCAAATTGAGCTTTTGTACTGCCAATAAGATAATCACAACAAGCAGCCATTACTAAGCCTCCGCCTAAAGCAGGTCCATTAATTGCTCCAATGACTGGCACCCTGCAGTCCCATATTGCATCTGCAGCACCACCGTCTGCTCCTCTATCTCGCGGATCTTTATATTCGCCGTAATCACCACCACGATCACCGCCGCGTTTATAATCTAGTCCAGCACAAAATGCTTTTTCACCAGCTCCAGTTAAGATTGCAACTCTAATACCATCATTTGCTCCTAAAGCCAAAAAATGATCCATCAAGCTCATAACATCTTCTCTCGCTAATGCATTCACAGGTGGATTATTGATCGTCACAATTGAAATGTGATTTTTATTTTCTATTTCTAATGGCATTTTTTGCCTCCAAATATTTTTTATGTAAATTATTGTTGAATTTTTTTTTCTTATATTAGTATAATACCCATGTATTAAGTTTGGGTATAATTATTTCGTCTACTTTCTGAGGAAGCTAATCAATTAGCAAGAACGCGTCAACTTATCTCCTAATTTTAAGCATTTATCTATAATAAATTCATATCAATGAATTTATTATGTTTTTTTGAAGGGAGACAGTATATGGATAAACTAAAAAATCTTAATAGTAAACATATGAATCGACGTAGCTTTATACGCGCTAGTGCTGTAGGAACATTGGGTCTTGCAACGGCAGCAGTAATTGGTTGCAGTGACGATGGCGATGATAAAGCATCTTCTGCACCAGCTGCTAGTTCTGCTGCACCAAAGGCACCTAAGGCAACTCATCTAACATTTGGTAAGGGCTCTTTGGGTGAGACAATGAACCCAAACCTAGCCTCTAGGCGTTCTGTTGAATGGGCTGCGTGCTACGAAAATGTTTGTACTACTTATCAAGGTCCAGATGGACCTTATCTAAAACCATACCTTGCTACTTCATGGGAAGTAGATCCAAAGGATAGCTCATGGGTTTTTAACCTTAGAGACTCAGAGTGGTCAGATGGCAAAAAGGTAACAGCTGATGATGTCGGCTTTACAATTAAATATGCTGCGAACCCAGAGAATAAATCTCGATTAATTTCAAGGGTTAATACATTTGATAGCTATGAAGTTATCGATGATAAAACTGTAAGATTTAGAACTAAAAAGCCTGATGCTACATGGGCGAATAGGATGTCTCTTGCATTTATTCAGCCAAAGCATATCTATGAAGATGCTACCAAAGGTCCTAATGAACAAGCAGTTAGGCCAGTAGGTAGTGGTCCGTATCTTATTACTAACTATGTAAAAGATGCTCTGATTGAAGGAGTAGAATCACCATCTTCTTGGAAAGGAAATGTAGGCATAAAATCATGGAAAATGAATGTTATCAAAGAGCACACAACTCGTGTAGCTGCCTTTGAAACAGGCGAAGTTGATTGGATTGACACAGTGCCTTTGCAGGAAGTTGAACGAGTTACAGCAATGGATGGTGTACAAGTTCAAAGTAGTACGCCATACGGTACTGCCGGTTATCATATTAGTGGTTGGCAAAGTGAAGGCTATCCTACTAATGATGTTCGAGTTCGTAAGGCATACAACTTAGCTACTGATATTGATGCTCTTGGTAAGGAAATTTATTCTGGTTACTTCGCATCTGCAAAGGGTCAACCTACTGTAACTGATGTGCTTGGTCATGAACCAAATATTTCGGACTATGGATTTGATCCAGATGCAGCGCGTCAGCTTATGAAAGATGCTGGTATGCCAAATGGATTTAAGCAAAAATATGACAC
>CEQN01210287.1_pt1 | contig 11272 bp, 10 predicted proteins | sample 427011 | NCBI WGS metagenome assembly CEQN01 (sample SAMEA2621277, study PRJEB7988) | marine metagenome | biome: marine biome (ENVO:00000447); feature: deep chlorophyll maximum layer (ENVO:xxxxxxxx); material: "saline water (ENVO:00002010), including plankton (ENVO:xxxxxxxx)" | depth 120 m
TTTATTTTGTATTTTCTTTTTTACTCGCCAACGTAAGTTACTTCTGACTATAAAGCCAACGCAATTTTTTGAATTACATCTGCAAGGGTGATCTTCAAAGTAATGCATATCATAACCATAGTCATAGGATAGCTCATCTCCTTTTTTTATATCCTTAATTGCACTTATCCAAATTTTTCCTCTTACGATATCTGTTTCACAATTAGGATCACAAGAGTGATTAATAAACTTTGCTAAATTCCATGACACTTTACCATTAATGTCATATCGATCATTTAATGTGAAAATATAAACTGCACCAACAGTTCCTTCTTTTTTATTGGCATCAATATGAACATCAGCAATTTTGTCTGATTTTGCTTTGGTAATTTTAAGGCCCTTATATTGAATTATTTTTGTGCCACTTTTTATATCATCTCTAGCAAACAGCCCAGAAGCATGAATCTTTGAATTTTTTTTGATGTAAAGTTTTTGTTCTTGGCTCATCTATTTAATAATTAAATTGATTTTGCATATTGTTATAAGAAATTTATAAGTAAAGATACTACTAATTTATGTTATCATTAAAACTTGAACTTTGATTTATCTATACCCAATCCATCTGATTGGATTAATTCAAGTAAAGAGTTATTAGAACTTAATTGGAATAGTGAGTCTATTTCAAATCATTTCAAAAATGAAAATTGTTTGAATATATATTTATTGGAAGATGAGATACCTAAAGGAGTTTTATTAGGCCATTTTTTATATCAAGATCCAAAATCAATTGAATTTGAAATTTTACATATTGCCATTCTTCCAAATTTTAGAAATCAAGGTTTTGGATTTGAATTACTGATAGAACTAGAAAAACAGTTAAAAAAGTCAATAAAATCAACAAAAATTTTCCTAGAAGTCAACTCTGAAAACAAATTTGCTATTAAACTTTATGAAAAATTAGGCTATAAAGCCTACAATGAAAGAAAAAACTACTACAGGAGCAATTCGATAAACTCCTCCGATTCTGCAGACGCAATTTTATTTGCCAAATCACTCAATGACATCAGCTAAAAATTTTTTTATTAAAACCTTCGGTTGCCAAATGAATGTTTATGACTCCGATAAGATGAAAGATATTTTCCTATCTCATGACATTCAACCAACTGATGATTATACCAACGCCGACTTCGTTGTTTTAAATACTTGCCATATAAGAGAAAAAGCAACAGAAAAAACTTTTTCTGATCTGGGTCGATTTAAGAAAAAAGGAAAAAAAGATCAAAAAGTTATTGTGGCTGGATGTGTAGCTCAGGCTGAAGGAGAGTTAATTCAAAAGAGAGCCCCTTATGTAGACTTAGTCATAGGACCTCAATCCATTCAATCTCTTGATCAATTCTTAAATAAAGATGACTTTAAAGATAAAACAATTACCGAATTCGATGCTATTGAAAAATTTGATACACTAAATCAAATCAAAACTAATCATAGCAGTAAAACTGCTTTTGTTACCATACAAGAAGGTTGTGATAAGTTCTGTCATTTCTGTGTTGTGCCATATACAAGAGGCGCAGAGTATTCTCGAACTGTCTATGAAATAGAAGATGAGATTAAAGCATTAGTTGACCTAGGAGTGGTGGAATTCACTTTGTTAGGTCAAAATGTTAACGCTTTTCATGGAAAAGATGCATCAGGCAAGACTCACTCATTGGCTTCATTGATTAATCACATATCTGATATCCACGGTGTGGAGAGAATAACTTATTCCACCAGTCATCCTATTAATATGACCGATGATTTAATAAACCTCCATGGATCAAATGACAAATTAATGCCCTACCTTCATTTACCAGTCCAATCAGGATCAGATAATGTATTAAAATTAATGAATAGAAAACACACCCGTGATTTTTATTTTGAAATCATCGAAAAGGTCAGAAAAGTAAAGCCAGACATAGCATTATCCTCTGATTTTATCATTGGTTTTCCAGGTGAAACAGACCAAGATTTTGAAGATACCTTAGATCTTATTAGACAGGTAAAATATATGAATTCCTATTCTTTTAAATATAGCCCTCGACCTGGAACACCTGCGGCAAATAAAGAGTTAATTGCTGATGAGATCCTCGATGAAAGGCTGTCTTTAACACAAAAGTTACTTAATGAACAACAAATGGAGTACAATAAAAAATTTATTACTAAAACTGTAAAAGTTTTAATTGATGGTGCAGGTAAGCATGAAGGCCAGCTAAAGGGTAAATCAGAATTTAATCAAAGTGTGGCATTGCTAGGTGAAAAAAACATTATTGGACAAATAATACCAGTACAAATTAAAGATGTGCTCACTCATTCGTTGATTGGAGAGAGAGCCTAGATGGCTTCAGCAAATATTTCCTTACACCAAAAACAATTAGAGTTTGATGATAATCAGTTTTTATCAAGTCTATTTGGATATCATGATAAAAATTTAAAAATTTTAGAAGAAAAATTTAAAGTTAAACTTTATACAAGAGGAAATATGCTATCTATTAAAGGTAATAGAGATCCTGTGGAAAAAGCATCTTTTATTATTCAGGGATTATACCAAAAATTAAAAAACAAAGATATTTCTGCTGAAGAAATTGAAAACAATATTGATCTAGCTAAACCTGCATATATTAAAGAGCAGATTGATCAAAATCAGAAATATCAAATCACAACTAAGCTCAAAACTATATATCCTAAAACTAAAAATCAGGAAGTTTTTCTTAAATTAATGAAATCAAAAGATGTTGTATTTGCCGTTGGGCCCGCTGGTACGGGTAAAACTTATTTGGCAGTAGCTTATGCAGTTAGTCTTTTTGTTGAAGGAAAAATTAATAGATTGATTCTTTCACGTCCAGCAGTTGAGGCAGGCGAGCGATTAGGTTTTCTTCCTGGGGATATGAAAGAAAAAATTGATCCTTATCTAAGACCACTATATGACGCTCTTTATGAAATGATGCCAGGTGAGGAAATAGATAGAAAAATGGTTAATAATCTTATTGAAATTGCACCCTTAGCTTTTATGAGAGGAAGAACATTAAATAAATCGTTTATTATATTAGATGAAGCCCAAAATACACTTTCAACTCAAATGAAAATGTTTTTAACAAGATTAGGACAAAATTCTAAAATGGTAATCACAGGTGATCTTAGCCAGAAAGATTTACCAGATAACGCTAAAAGTGGAATGCAAGATGCAATGGAAAAATTAGAGAAAGTAAAAGATATTGGCTTTGTCCATCTGAACAGTAGTGATGTTTGCCGACATACATTAGTAGAAAAAATAATTAACGCATACGATAAATAAGATTTGAAAATCAAAAATAAAAAGTTTGTTATAGAGTTTATTGGTAATTCAGAACTCAATAAATTTCTAAAAGACTCAAAGGAAAGACTCAAAACTCTTTCGACGTACTTTCAAACACTTCATCGAAATGAAGAACAAACACAAATAACCATAAAAATTGTTTCGAATGAGGAAATAAAAATTTTGAATAAAGAATTTAGAAAAAAAAATAAGATTACTGATGTCTTATCATTCCCTGATGATCATACATCTGGTGATATCGCAATTGCTTATAGTTATATTTTAAATAAAAATAATACGATAAACCCTCAAAATTTTTTTATGCTTGTTGGTCATGGTTTACTTCACTTATTCGGCTATACACACTATGATAGACAATCTCGAGCTAATATGAGGTTTTTAGAAAATATGTTTATGAAAATCCTAGGATTGAAAAGAGTCCATGAAGATTAAAAAAAATCTAGCTCTTAAATTGATTCAGGATCTTATTCTTGATGAAAAATTTAAAAAAGACCTTATTAATCTTATATCCTCAACTTCAGATAGTTCTGGAATTGCTAAAAATGAAGAAAAGAAAATATTTAACAATTTATTGAAGGTTCATAAGAAAACCGTAGACGATGTCATGGTGCCACGTGGTGAGATTATTTATATTGATCAAAAAATTGATAAAGAAAATTTAATTAAAATCATTAATAAGGAATCACATTCTCGTATGCCGGTTGTAAAAGAAGACTTAGAACATTGTTTAGGAATGGTGCATATCAAAGATATTTTTAAAAAGATCAATAACAAATCACTCAATATCAAAAGTCTTTTGAGAGAGGTTATTTATATACCTTCCGCTACACCTGTCTTTAATCTTCTTCAAAAAATGAAGAAACAAAACATTCATTTAGCTATTGTTATGGACGAGTTTAATAGTGTTGCCGGTCTTGTCACAATCGAGGATTTAGTTGAGGAAATTGTGGGCGAAATTGAAGATGAACATGACTCTGAAGAAGAACCAATGTATCAACAAAAAAACAATAATTTGATTATGGATGCCGCTATGCTAGTTGATGATTTTGAAAGAGAGTTTGATATTTCTATTCCAGAAGAGTTAAAAGAGGATGTAGGAACGATTGGTGGGATCATTTTTAACCTAGCAGGCCGCATACCTAAGAAAAAAGAAAAATTTACAATTAATAAAAAATTATCATTTACTATTCATAAAGTATCTTCAAGAAAAATTCTTGAAGTTATTGTTCATGGAATAAAACCTCAATAGTTTGTTACAAACTATTCAAAGATCTTACTTATTAATACCTTTATGTTGCGTATTGATATTATTATCCCTACCTCCTTTTGGTTTCTCTATTTTATATTGGATTGGATTAGTAATATTTCTATATACATTAATTACTAATACTTCTTATTCTTATAGATCTGTATTCATATTTTTTTTAATCATCAATTTTGTAAGCTTAAGTTGGATCATCCAATCTTTTTATTCTGGGGGATTAGGGTATTTAATTTTAGGAATAGTTCTTGTTTGTATCTTATCGTCTTTTATAGCTTTTTTAAATTTTTCATTCATAAAAATTAGTTTTTATTTTTTTGAGCAATCTCAATTAAAATATTTACTGATACCCTTAAGCTTAAGTTTTGTCGAAATATTAAAAGAATTCATTTTGGGGGGGTTCCCATGGAACCCTGCTGCAATTATATATTATAAAAATTTATGGGTAATAAGCCTTCTTCCATTTATTGGTGTATATGGTTTAGGAATAATTATTCACTTATTAATAGGTTCTTGTATTTATTTTTTATCTATTCAAAAAAGATTTTTTGCAATTTCCATTATAATATTTGCAACACTCATATTTAGTTTAAGCTTTTTTGATAAAACAAAAAAAATTAATAATACTGATAATTATTTAAATATTTTACTAATCCAACCTAATATTTATGAGTCTCTGATTCATTATGATGTTTTGAAAAATTTCAAAAAATACGAAGACCTTACCTTCAAAGCTTTAAGTCAAAACCCCAATGCTGATTTAATAATTTGGCCAGAAGGCTCCTTGCCTATTGATTTGAATAATAGACTGGGGCTTTTAAGTAGGATTGGGGGCCTTATAAAGAAAGATCAATTAATCATTTTAGGATCTAGTGCTATTGAAAATAATGAATTATTTAATCGACTTTATGTTATTGATCATAAGGGAAAAATAATTCAGCATTATGATAAGCAAAAATTGGTTTTATTCGGAGAATTTGTTCCTTTTATTAAACCTGTGATTAGTCGTTTCTTAAATTTAGGAATGAATTACATTTCTGGAGAAGCCCAACCTCTTCTAAACTTACCTAAAAATGTTCAGGCAGTGCCCATGATATGTTTTGAGTCAATTTTTAATTATAGTCATATAAACAAAAATATATGTAAAAGTGATTTAGTACTTCAAATTTCAAATGATTCATGGTTTGGCAATTGGTACGGCCCTCACCAGCATTTAGCTAATTCTTTATTAAGAAGTGTCGAATTTAAAAAAAATTTAATTAGATCAACTCCTTCTGGAATATCTGCGATCATTGACAATGAGGGAAATATTTTAAAAAGCATTCCAAATAATAAAAGTGATTTTTTATACTATGAATATCCTATAAATTATAATTTACAGAATTGTTTCTCAAAATTAAAATACACTTTAGTTATTTTAATTTTTATTTTTGGGCTAAGTGTTTTATATGTTCGAATCAAAAAATAAATATTTTGGCAGGAAAAAAGGTAAATCTTTTTCTCGTTTAGAGCATCTACAAGAAAAACTTATTTTACCTTCAGTAAATATTTTTAAAAAAATAAAAAAACCTCGTGTATTAGAGATTGGAATTGGTGATGGTGAAAAGATTAGCGAAGAGGCAAAAGACCATTCAGATATTAATTTTATTGGATGCGATATCTTCGCAGATGGTGTTTTAAGAGCTATCAGAAATTCTACTGATCATAATTTAAATAATCTTTTAGTTTTCCATTTAAATATCCAAGACATTCTTCCTCACATACCAGAGAATTACCTACAAGGCATCAGAGTATACTTTCCTGATCCTTGGCCAAAAAATAAGCATAAAAAACGAAGAACTTTTAATAGAGAATTAGTAGGTATTTTGACTGGCAAATTAAAAAAAAATGGTTATATACATTTTGCTACTGACCACAGTGATTACTTTATAGATGCTCTAATATTGATGAGTGAATTCAACTACTCAATGAATAATATTGGCCCAAATTCATGGAAATATAATGAATTCAATGCTTTAAACACCAAATTTGAAAAAAAAGCCTTAGACAAAAAACATAAATTATTCTATTTTAGCGTTCTTAAAAATTATTAACCAACAATAGAGGAGGTGGGTTATCCCGCCTTTTTTTTTAACTAGAAAAGATAATGCTAAATAACACAGAAATTTTAAAAGTTGCAGAAGTTGTCTCTCAAGAGAAAGGCATAGACAAAGACATTGTTATGGAGGCTCTAGAAGAGTCATTCGAAATAATTGGTAAATCTAAATACGGAATGGACAATAATATTAAGGCAGTCATCGATCGTGATACGGGAAATATTTCTCTTTCCCATATTAAAGATGTAGTAGAGACAATTGATCCTGTTCTACAATCAAACCAAATATTATTAGATCATGCAAAAAAATATGATGTCGACACTGAAGTTGGAAAACAAGTTCATATACCTTTACCGGCAGTAAGCTTTGGAAGAGTCACAGCAAATATGGCTCGCCAAGTAATTTACTCTCGTGTTAGAGAAGCAGAAAAAAGAAGACAATTTAATGATTTCAAAGATCGCGTTGGAGAAATTTTATCAGGCATTGTGAAAAGGATAGAGTTTAATAATATTATCGTTGATTTAGGCAAAGCTGAAGGTTTTTTAAGAAAAGATGAACTAATTCCAAGAGAAAACTTTAAAACTGGAGATAGAATAAGAGCATACTTCTTTGATATAAAAGAAGAAGCAAAAGGACACCAGATCTTTCTTTCTCGTACTCATCCTCAGTTCATGGCAAAACTTTTTGTTCAAGAAGTACCAGAAATATATGAGGGACAAATTGAAATTTTATCAGTTGCAAGAGACCCAGGTAGTAGAGGTAAAATTACTGTAAGAGCAAATGATAAATCCATCGACCCAGTGGGAGCTTGTGTTGGAATGAGGGGTTCAAGAGTACAGGCTATTGTTAATGAACTTCAAGGAGAAAAAATTGATATTGTTAACTGGTCAGAAATTAAGTCAGTCTATGTTCAAAATGCCATTGCCCCTGCTCAAGTTGCTAAAGTTAATGAATTTGATGATTTAAATAGAGTTGAAGTAGTTTTACCAGAAGATCAATTAAGTATTGCCATTGGTAGAAGAGGCCAAAATGTTAAATTAGCCTCTATTTTAACAGGTTTAGAGATAGATATATTAACTGAAAAAGAAGATGCTGAAAGACGCCAGGAAGAATTTAAAAAAATTACTAGCTTATTTGCTGAAAAATTAGACCTTGAGGATATGATAGCACAACTTTTAGCAGTTGAGGGCTATGTCAGCATTGAAAAGATTGCAAATGCATCCGTGGGTGATATTCAAAAAATTGAAGGATTTGATGAAGAACTCGCAGCTGAAATTTACGCTCGTGCCTCTCAATATATGGATAATGAAAAAGTAGAATTAGAGAAATTGATTAACGAGTCTAAATTGGATGAATACGTAAAAGGAATTCAAGAGTTTGATAACAAAATTCTTTCAACTCTCATTGAACATCAAATTCTTACTAGACAAGACTTGGCTGATCTGGCAACTGATGAACTTGTAGGTAAAGAAGGCATTCTTCAAAAAAGAATAGAAAAATCAGTTGCAGAAAAAATCATTATGGATGCCAGGGAGATATATCTTAGTAGTTAAGAAATAATAAATGACAAAAGATAAAAAGACCTCATCAACAAGCTCAAAACCTAAAAGCACAGCTCCAGGTACAGCAGGAAATGCCGCTCCAAGAAAAAAGTTAACTCTTAATACAACAGCTTTTCAAAAAAAACTTTCTTCATTATCTGTTAACAATATATTAGAGGATGAGCCAGATTATGAAAAAATGCCTAGCTTAGCTCGAACAAAAAGGAATCGAGAAAAGCAAAAAACTAAATACAAACCTAACTTAACCAGTTCTCAAAAGATAGTAAGAGAAGTAGATATCCCTGTAAAAATTTCTATACAAGAATTGGCGAGTAGAATGTCTGAAAAAACAGGTGATGTTGTTAAAGCTTTAATGAAAAATGGTATCATGGCAACTGCAAATCAATATATTGATGGAGATACTGCTGAATTAATTGTTACCGATCTTGGTCATACACCAAAGCGGGAAGCGGCAATAAGTTTAAATGATGAAATAGCTAACTTTCAAAAAACGACTAATTCCAATATTCAGCCTCGTCCTCCTATAGTAACTGTTATGGGTCACGTTGATCATGGCAAAACATCTCTTTTAGACTCTCTTAGGAATACAAATGTGACTGCTCGAGAGTCAGGTGGAATTACCCAACATATTGGGGCTTATCAAATTAAACATAAAAATAATCCTATAACATTCTTAGATACCCCAGGTCACGCAGCTTTTTCTAATATTAGATCTAGAGGTGCAAATTTAACTGATGTGGTTGTTTTGGTCGTTGCAGCAAATGATAGCGTAAAGCCGCAGACTATAGAAGCAATATCACATGCTAAAACTGCTAAAGTGCCTATTGTTTTAGCTATTAACAAAATAGACTTACCAGATGTCGACCCTAATATTGTAAGAAATGATTTGCTTACCCATGAAGTTGTAGTTGAAAGTTATAGTGGAGACGTATTAGAAACAGAAATTTCTGCTGTTAAGAAAACAAACCTTGATAAACTTTTAGATAACATATTATTGCAAATAGAAATTTTAGACCTTAATGTTGAACATAATAAATTAGCTGAAGCTATTGTTGTTGAGTCTAAAATTGAAACAGGCAAAGGATCAGTTGCAACAGTTATAATTAAAAATGGAACATTAAAAGAAGGAGATCACTTTACTTGCGGATCATCTTTTGGAAGAGTAAAAGCACTCTTTGATGAACATGGTAAAAGAGTAAAATTAGCTCCTCCGGGAATGCCTGTAGAAGTTTTGGGATTTGATTCCGTTCCTCTAGCTGGAGAAACTGTTTTTGTCTTACCCAATGAAGAAGTTGCAAAAAATATTACTGAAAAAGCAAAAGAGCAAAAAAAATTAGAGAATACTGCTGCCATTAAAAAATCCTCTTTAGAGGAAATGATGGCAAACGTTTCAAAAGGTGAGGCTAAAAAATTACCTATTATAGTTAAAGCTGACGTTCAAGGATCTTTAGAGGCTATTGTTTCTTCACTAGAAAAAGTTGGCAATGAAGAAGTTAAGATTAATGTAATTCATAACGCAATTGGAGCAATTAACGAGAGTGATGTTAGTCTTGCCAATTCAGCTCAAGGGGTTGTAATTGGATTTAATATTCGAGCTATACCGCAGGCAAGAACTATCGCTAAAAGAGACAAAGTTGATATTCGATATTATTCAATCATATATGAATTGATTGACGACATGAAAAAAATGCTATCTGGATTGCTTACTCCAGATACAAAAGAAGAAATTATCGGTCATGCTGAAGTTAGGGATACATTTAATTCATCGAAGTTTGGCACAATTGCCGGATGTTTTGTAAACAATGGATATGTGTCAAATTCAGCTAAAATCAGGCTTGTAAGAGAGGGTAAGATTATACACGAAGGAGAAGTGGGCACGCTTAAAAGATTTAAAGACGATGTCAAAGAAGTTCGTGAAAACTATGAATGTGGTATCTCTTTTAAAGATTACTCTGACATCCTAGTTAAAGATGAAATTGAGTTTTATATAACCAAGGAAGTCCAAAAAGAATTATAGTGTGGACAACAAACCAAGCTTTCGAACTAAAAAAGTCGAACTATCAATTAAAAGACTAGTTTCAGAATATTTCGTTACACAAAAAAATTATCTTTCAAAATTTCCTAATGTGCGATTTGAAATTACAAATGTTAAGGTAAGTAAAGATTTAAGGTTCGCAAGAATTTTTTTAATTCATAATATTTCTGAAGAGGAATTCAAAGATTTTAATAAAATCTATTTAAGAGAAATTCAAAATTTAATTGCCAAGACTTTAACAACAAAATACACACCTAAAGTCTCTTTAACTTTTGATCAATCATTTCAAAAGTCACTAAAAGTACAATCTCTTCTCGATAACCTCTAAAAGTGAAAGAAAAATTTTTTGAAAGTGGTTGGTTGTTGATTAACAAACCTGAGGGAATTGAGTCATTTGGGGTTGTTCGTCAATTAAAGTTCCGATATTTATTTCATAAAATTGGATTTGCAGGAACACTAGATCCTCTTGCTTCTGGTTTACTTTTGGTTGGTATTAATAAAGCAACAAAAAAAATTCCTGAAATTCACCAAAGACAAAAAACTTATGAAATGGAGATTCGTTTTGGAGCCTCTACTCCTACACTGGATGAAGAGGGCAGATTTAATTCTCTAAAAAAAATTGAGCACAATATCAATGACCGTATACAACACTTAAAAAAATTTATAGGTAATTATCAACAAAAAATCCCAAATTTTTCTGCACATAAAAAAAAAGGTAAAAACTTTTATGAATTAGCTAGAAAAAATGAAATAATTGAAGAACGCTTCAAATTAGCTACTATCTCAAGTATAAAAATTTTATATTCCGAAATTCAACAATTAGGATTAGTAATTGATTGCAAAACAGGATTTTATGTCAGGGCTTTTGCTGAAGAATTAGCCACATCTTTAGGTGATATAGCTTATACAAGTATAATAAAAAGACTGAAAATAGGTGATTTTACTCTAAATCAATCTACCCCGTATGAGAAAGTCCTTGATTTCTCAAGT
>CEQN01031500.1_pt1 | contig 11225 bp, 7 predicted proteins | sample 427011 | NCBI WGS metagenome assembly CEQN01 (sample SAMEA2621277, study PRJEB7988) | marine metagenome | biome: marine biome (ENVO:00000447); feature: deep chlorophyll maximum layer (ENVO:xxxxxxxx); material: "saline water (ENVO:00002010), including plankton (ENVO:xxxxxxxx)" | depth 120 m
ATAATAATTGGCCAAGCATGTGAATTTGACTATTCTGGAAGTCAAGCGTTAAGATCAATAAGAGAGGATGGAATTAAAACTATTCTAATAAATTCAAACCCTGCAACTATTATGACTGATCCTTCGATGGCTGATCATATTTATTTAAAGCCATTGACAACGAAGTCAATAATTCAAATTCTAAAAAAACATGATGTTGATGCTGTCTTGCCAACAATGGGCGGCCAAACAGCATTAAATCTATGTATTGAAGCGGGAGAGAAGGGTATTTGGGAAGAATTCAATGTTGATATTATTGGGGTAGATATTTCAGCAATTAAAATTACGGAGGATCGAGAAAAATTTCGAACTTTAATGAATGAAATCGATATTCCTGTAGCTCCTGCACAAACCGCAAATTCATTTTTAAAAGGAAAAGAAATTGCTCAAAAATTTGGTTTTCCTCTTGTAATTAGACCCTCTTTTACTTTAGGTGGGACTGGAGCTTCATTTGTTTTTAAAGAGGAGGAATTCGATGAACTACTTACACGTGGACTTGAAGCTTCACCAATTCACGAGGTTATTATTGATAAGGCTTTATTGGGTTGGAAAGAATATGAGTTAGAGCTTTTGAGAGATAAAAATGACAACGTCGTTATAATATGTAGTATTGAAAATATGGATCCAATGGGAATTCATACTGGGGATTCAATTACGGTTGCCCCTGCAATGACATTATCAGATTTTACTTTTCAAAGGATGCGAGATATGGCAATAAAGATGATGAGAAGCATCGGAGATTTTGCTGGAGGTTGTAATGTTCAATTTGCTGTCAGTCCTGACCAAGAAGAAAAAATAATCGCAATTGAAATTAATCCAAGGGTATCTAGATCATCTGCATTAGCCTCTAAAGCTACTGGTTATCCTATAGCTAAAATAGCTGCAAAACTAGCGATTGGATATAATCTAGATGAATTAAAAAATCAAATAACTAAATCCACATCTGCTTTATTTGAACCCACACTTGATTATGTAATTGTAAAAATACCACGCTGGAATTTTGATAAATTTGAAGGATCAGACAGAAGGTTAGGTCTACAGATGAAATCTGTTGGTGAAGTAATGGGTATTGGAAGATCATTTCAAGAAGCACTTCATAAAGCAACTCAATCTTTAGAGATAAAGAGAAACGGTCTTGGGGCAGATGGAAAAGGCTATAAAGACTATGATCAAATAATTGAAAAACTTCAATTCGCTAGCTGGGATAGAGTTTTTGTGATTTATGATGCTATACAAATAGGAATATCTTTAAACACAATACATGATATTACTAAAATTGATATGTGGTTTTTAAAACAATATCAAGAACTTGATATTTTAGAAAAAGAAATTTCAAAACAAAATATTAAAAATATAGATCGTGATTTACTTCTTGAAGCTAAGCAAAAGGGCTTTGCCGATAGACAAATTGCTCATATGTTAGATTGTCTTGAAAGCCAGGTTTACTCCAAAAGAGAAGAAATGAAAATCCAAAGAGTATACAAATTAGTAGATACTTGTGCAGCTGAATTTTCTGCCTCCACGCCATATTATTATTCTACATTTGAAGATACTATGCAATTGTCAAAAGGAAAACCTTTCAGTTCAAATGAAAGTTCAAAAAGTGATAGAAAAAAAATAATTGTTTTAGGCTCAGGACCAAATAGAATTGGTCAAGGAATAGAATTTGATTATTGTTGTGTCCATGGAGTTTTAGCTGCATCAGAATGTGGTTTTGAAACAATTATGATTAATTGCAACCCTGAAACAGTTTCTACTGATTTTGATATAGCTGATAAATTATATTTTGAACCAGTTTTTTGGGAGCATATTTACGATATTATTCAACATGAAAAACCAGAAGGAGTTATTGTTCAGTTAGGTGGTCAAACAGCTCTTAAATTAGCAGAGAAGCTTGACAGATATGGAATCAAAATTATTGGCACAAGTTTTGAATCATTAAATCTAGCTGAAGACAGAGGTAGTTTCTCAAATCTTTTAAAAGAGAATAATATTCCATATCCTGAATTTGGAATTGCTGAAACAACAGATCAGGCACTGGAATTAGTTGATAAGTTAAATTTCCCTATTCTCGTTAGACCTTCTTATGTTCTTGGAGGGCAGGGGATGAAAATTGTTATTAATAAAGAGGAGTTAGAAGAACATGTCGTTGATCTTCTGAGAAAAATCCCAAACAATAGATTATTACTTGACCATTATCTTGACGGAGCAATTGAAGCAGAAGCAGATGCAATTTGTGATGGAAAAGACGTTTATATAATCGGAATAATGGAACACATTGAACCTTGTGGAATTCATTCAGGCGACTCTAATGCTACACTACCTGTTTTTAATTTAGGGGAATTTGTTTTAGAGCAAATTAAAAATCATACTAAAAAGATTGCTTTAGCATTAAAAACCAAAGGTTTAATTAATATTCAATATGCTATAAAAGATGATAAGGTATATGTAATTGAGGCAAATCCAAGGGCATCAAGAACAGTTCCTTTTATTTCAAAAGCATATAATGAACCTTATGTTAATTTTGCTACCAAAGTAATGCTTGGTAAAAATAAATTGAAAGACTTTAAGTTTAATCCAAAATTAGAAGGATATGCAATAAAACAACCAGTGTTTTCATTTAGTAAGTTTCCAAATGTAAATAAACAGTTGGGTCCAGAAATGAAAAGTACTGGGGAAAGTATTTTATTTATTGAAAGTTTAAACGATGATGAGTTTTACGATTTATATATTAAAAGAAAAATGTATCTAACAAAATAGATCTTTCTTCTTGTGATTAATAAAAATTTTTTCTTGATTTCAATAATTTTGATAGCTATCATATCAAGATTTTTACCTCATCCTCCCAATTTCGCTCCAATTACTGCAATTGCACTATTAGCCTCTAAAGGATTTGATAATCGTTTTACATCTTTTCTAGTTCCTCTTGTTGCAATGATTATTTCAGATTTTTTTATAGGATTTCATTCTACCATATTTTATGTCTACGGATCTTATATTTTAATAACGCTATATGGAAGATTAAGCAAAAATATCACCACGGTCACTGTTATTTTTTCTTCAATAATCTTTTTTTTCATTACTAATCTTGGAGTTTGGTTAAACGGATATCCTTTAACTATAGAGGGATTTTTATCTTGCTACATGATGGCAATCCCTTTTTTTATTAATACCCTTCTCGGAGATCTTTTTTATTCTGCAATTATGATATTTTCTTTTAAATATTTAATGAAGAGACAGATTGTAAGGTAGAGACAATCTATTCTATATATAAACTTTTATTATCAATAATCAATGTATTTAGGTGCCTTTCTTTAGGATTATCTATAATATTTTTGATTGGAAATAAAACTTTATAATCCCTTTTTCCACTACCTGTAATTTGACTAATCGCTGAAGAAAGTAGAGGTTCAGAAACTTCCCCAAGAACTCCCATATTTGATATATCTTCATTTAATTCTACATTTGGATTCAAACCACTATCATAATCAGCAAATCCAGCACTATTTGCAATCTTTAAAACGATTGGTTGCATTGCATAGGTATGATCAGGATTTTTTGTTCCTTGATTATCAACGTAATCGTAAACAGTAATTGATCCAACATTTTTACCATAAGTAGTGTCACCAATTTGAATTACATCTATGTGGGATGTTAAACCATTAATTAACAATTCACTTGCAGAAGCACTTCTCCCTGTTGTAAGTATATAAACTTTATTTAGATTTAAAGAGTTTATAGCGGTTCCATCTGCCATTTGATCTACAAATAAATCTTTGAGAGATTCAGGATCATTATTGTTCCAGTAATCCATTAATTTAGAATTCCAAACTTGCTGAGCGAAAATTTCTCCAGTGAATTGACCTGTTATCATACTAGCTAAATAAAGACAGGCTGATAATGAACCTCCACCATTATATCTTAGGTCTAAAACTAAATCATTTATACCTTCAGATTTAAAACTTGCAAAAATATCATTTAGATCATTATTAAAAGTATTTACAAATTGAGTGTACATTAAATATCCAATTTTTTTACCTGAAACATCTATACTTTTACTAATGTGAATAGAATTTTTTTCAAAATTTTCAACTTTGGTTAGCTCTACTGTTTCACCATTTGATGAAATAGTGTTTTCACTTATGCTAGCCATATGAAGAGTATAAGTTAGATTATCACCATAAAGTAGATCTTCATAATTATTTACATTTAAATCTTGTCCATCTACGGCTATAAAAATATCTCCCCTTTCGATATTTTTATCAGACGCATCGGAATTTTCATGTATATACCTTACATATCCAAAAACACTTTGACCATCAGACATAAGACTAAGTCCAAATTCAACTCCATTTGATGCAACGATTCCTTGTAAGGAATTTTGAAGAGCCACATAATCTGAATTAATATAACTGAATCGATCGTTCTCATGTTTTAAAGATTCAAAGAACTCCTCAGGTTCAGGATTATTATTGATATATTTTGCGTATTCACTAGAATTGAGAGCTTTTCGATCATCTAAATCAGACACCTCTTCTTGCCAATAATAATATTGATTTAGGCCTTTCCAGACGAAATCACTGATCTGAAGAGCTCCTTCGAGACTTATAACAATATCATCTGAATCAATATTAGAAAGGTTTTCATCGGCTTCATTAGAATCTTTTTCTTTTGAACAAGCGATAAAAAGAAAAAGAAAAACAATACTGAATTTTATAAAAAGCTTCATAAATAATTTAATAGTTTGATTTTTCATTATTGTTCATTTTAAACTCCAGTATAGTTATGGGGAGTAATTTTTTTTAATTCTTTTTTCACTTCTTCCCTTATTTCTAATTCATTTATAAAATTATGAATTTTGTTTTTGTCAATAGATGCATTATTTCTAGTTAGGGTTTTAAGCTTTTCATATGGTTCTGGATATTTTTCTCTTCTTAAAACTGTTTGAATTGCTTCAGCAACAACAATCCAGTTTTGATTTAGATCATACTCTATTTTTTCTTTATTCACAATTAATTTTTTCAATCCATTTATCACAGATTTAAAACCAATTAAAGTGTGTCCAAAAGGGACTCCAATATTTCTTAAAACTGTACTATCAGTTAAATCTCTTTGAAGTCTTGATATAGGTAATTTAGAACCAAAGTAAGAGAATAGAGCATTAGCAATTCCAAAGTTACCTTCTGCATTTTCAAAATCGATTGGATTAATTTTATGGGGCATGGTAGATGAGCCGACTTCTTTTGTATTTACTTTTTGTTTGAAATATTCCATTGAGATATATGTCCATATATCTTGGGTCAAATCAATTAAAATTGTATTTATTCTTTTTAAATTATCAAACAATGAAGCAATTGAGTCATAATGTTCAATTTGTGTTGTAGGATATGAATATTTAAGTTTTAGAGTATTTTCAACAAAGTTTCTACCAAAATTCTTCCATTTAATTTTGGGATATGTTACGTGATGAGCATTAAAATTACCATTTGCACCTCCAAGTTTTGCAGCATGTGGGATTTTAACAAGACTTTCTTTTTGAATTTTGATTCTTTCAATAAAAACATCTAATTCTTTACCTAACCTAGTTGGTGATGCAGGTTGGCCATGTGTTTTGGCAAGCATTGAAATATTCTGACTTTCCTTTGAAAGAGTATTTAAGTATTCCAAAACATTTTCTAAGTTGGGTAAATAAACTTCTTTTAACGCATCTTTCATTAACAATGGTATCGCAGTATTGTTAATGTCCTGTGAGGTTAATGCAAAATGAATAAACTCTTTGTATTCATTAAATTTCATTTGTTGAAACTTTTCTTTGATAAAGTATTCAACGGATTTCACATCATGATTTGTTTTTTTTTCAATTTTTTTAATTTCTTCAGCATCTTTAGAGGAAAAATCATTGTAGATGTCCCTAAGTTTTGCAAAATCTTTATCTCTAAAACCTTTTAGCTCAACTAATGGAATTTTGCATAAAGCAATGAAGTATTCAATTTCAATTTTTATACGGTACTTTATAAGAGATTCCTCAGAGAAAAAAGGTTTAAGCTCTTTAGTTTTTGAATTATATCTTCCATCAACAGGGGAGATAGCATTAAGTTTATTTAATGTCATTTAAATAAATAATTGAAGTGCAAAGATAAGATTCTGGTGGCTATTCTTAAAATCAATTCGCAAAGACTTTTTTCAAATATTTGTTTATTTAGAATATTTTATAGAAAAATCTATAGCTTAAGAACCCTATATTCATCATAACATTCACTAATAGCCTCTAAAATCTGAAGATCATTAGAGTCCTTAATGAATGTATCCGAAAAGTTACAACCTCTAAGTATCTCATATATCTCTACCTTACTAATATAAAGCAGCTGAGTTAAGATTTCTCGATTAAATTTAGATGACAGCAGATTTTTAATTTCATCGTCTTCTCTCATTTTTTTAAGTTTTCTTAATTGCTTTTCTTTTTGGCTAAAAAGATTATGTAGGAAATCGACAGGACTTAAAATTGCTTTAAAAGTTTTAGTTATCGAATAGGGGTTTCTATTGCCAGCTTCATAACCTATATTTGGAAGTCCAGATACGCTATATCTTTTAGCAGTGTTTATTGGTATATTTTTTGCATCAATATCCAAAATTCCAGTTAGTTGATATGGTCTCAAAATGATTTCTTCAAGAGCTAAAGCTAATTCAGTCAATTCGAATTTAGCATTTCCAAATTTCATCAAGTCATTTGTAACAGCTACCTTTAAAGGTTTAAATCCTAGATAAGAAAAATATAAAGTATCGTTTGCTGATACCTTAATTTCAAACCTTCCGTTTTTATCAGTTGTTGTTCCAATAATTTGAGTTAGATTCAAAACATGGACACTTTCCATAGGAAATCCTGTAGACTCATTTTCAACGACAGCTGAAAAAACTTGGATTTGATCCTGGGCTTTTAATAAAGTAAAAGCAAAAAGGGATATGTAAAAAAACATCCATTTCATAAAACTAACAATATATTGTTCCTGACTAAATTAATAAAAAGGAGTATAAAATTAATTTAAATATTTTGAATCAATTTTTTTAATTTGCTAAAAGCGATTGATCTGTGACTGATTAGATTTTTTTGATTTTGCGAAATTTCTCCAAAACTTTTATTGTATCCTAAAGGACAAAAAATCGGATCATATCCAAAACCGTTTACTCCTCTTTTTTTATGAAGAATTAATCCATTGACTTTCCCTTCAATAAAGTAGAATTTATTGTCATAAATAAGAGTAACAACAGTTCTAAATTGTGCTTTTCTGTTTTTTTTATTTTTTAGTAGCGATAATAATTTTTGAATATTTTTTTCACTGTTTTTTTCATCACCTGCAAATCTTGCTGAAAAGACTCCAGGTTGATTATCAAGAGCCTCTACTTCAAGTCCTGTATCTTCAGAAAAACAATTATGGTTAAATTTTTCATAAACAAATTTTGCTTTTATTAATGAATTTTCTTTAAGGGTATTTCCGGTTTCATTAATTGACTCAAAAAATCCTATTTCCTTTAGGCCACTTATAGAATTTTCTCTCCCAAGTATTAACCTTACTTCATCCAACTTATGGTCATTATGTGTTGCAAAAATTAGTTTCATAGATTTAAATAATTGGAATCATATTTAGTTTTTTACAATTTACTTATAGATTTTGTTTCCTCAATAGTCTTAATCCTTTTTGTATTTAATTTATATTTGGTTATATAATATTTTCCTAATGAAAGAAAAAGCTGAAAAAATTCCGATTTTAAGGAATTTCATTCTTTTTTTAGATTCTATAAAACTTCCACGATACCCTGGTTTTTCTTTTTACGATTTACTTGAAATATACTTTTCTGGAATAATTAAAGGTGTTTTTTCCGCTCGAGCAGGGAGTGTTTCATTTAGTTTTTTTATGGCTCTTTTCCCTTTTTTACTTTTCATTTTAAATTTAATACCCTTTATACCTATTGAAAATTTTGATGGTGTTGTTTTTTCATTTATTCAAGAGCTTATTCCACTTGAAAGTCAGGGGTTTTTCATGGAAATTTTTAATGATATTAAACAAAAACCTAGGGGTGGCTTATTATCCTCTGTTTTTCTTCTTTCTATTTTTCTTACAGCAAATGGAGTTTATGCCGTTTTTGAGAGGTTTGAAGAATCCTATCATGTAAATATATTTAGAGGTTTTTTTCCTCAGTATTTGTTTTCAATTTTTGTTGCAATTTTACTTGGATTTCTTTTTCTTTTTTCTGTAGCAATTTTTGTTTTCTTTGAATTGTATTTCATACAAAATCTATCTGAATTATCCTCAAAAATTGACTGGATAAGATATGGTCAATTGATTTTATATATTCTGGCAACTTATATTTCAGTTGCTATTCTATACTATTTTGGTACAATTGAGGGTAAAAAAGCGAGATTTTTTTCTCCAGGAGCTTTTATGACAACCATACTTATTGCAATGACAACCAAATTATTTGGTATTTATATTACTTATTTCTCTAGCTACAACCAACTTTACGGATCTATAGGGGCAATTCTTATTTTGATGTTTTACATATGGCTTAATTCTATAATTTTACTCCTTGGTTTTGAATTGAATGCCACCCTTACCAGATTTAAGAAAAGAGATAAATAGATTTAATGCATGGAATATTTTATTGAAGTTATAATTCCTCTTTCACTTGATAAAACTTACAAATATTCAATAACACATGACCAAAATAAAAATATTTCTATTGGTTGCAGAGTAGTTGTTCCATTTGGAAAATCTAAGTCATATACAGCAATAGTTTTCAAAAAAGACTCTAATGCTCCCATGCATTACTCTGCAAAGAAAATAGATTATGTACTAGACACTTCTCCTATAGTTCCTGATCTGCAGTTAAAGTTTTGGCAATGGATTTCTGAATACTACCAAGCTTCTATAGGTGATGTTTATAGATCTGCAATACCATCTGCTTTTTTACTGGAAAGTGAGATGGAAATTTCTAAAAATAATTTCCCAAATAATCTTTCATCTTTGTCAGACGATGAGTTTTTAATTTATGAGGCTTTAAATAGATCAAATCTTTCTGTTAAGGAAATTATAGAAATACTTCAAAAGAAATCTGTTTTAAAGATTTTAAATGAAATGCATTCGAAGCAATACATTAGTATTGATTATAAAATACAGGAAAAGTATAGACCCAAAATAAAACGATATGTAAGACTTTCCAAATTATATAAGTCGAATAAAAAGATTAAAATTTTGTTAACTAATCTAAATAATGCGCCTAAACAATTAAATCTTCTCAATTTTTTTTTAAAAGAAAACACAGATGGGAAAAAATGGGAAAATTCAGTCTCACTTATTAAGAGAGCAAATTCTGATTCATCTATAATTAGAAGGTTACTAGATAAAAATATATTGGAAGAAACATTTAAAGAGGAAAATAGAAAGCTTTATGATTTTAAAGTTTCCTCAAAAAAAAAATCACTTTCAACATTACAGAGTAAGGCTTTAAAAAAAATAGAACAGGGATTTCTGAAAAACGAAGTAATTCTTTTTCATGGCATTACAGGTTCTGGTAAAACAGAGATATATAGTAAGCTCATTGAATCAGAACTTAATAAGAATAAGCAAGTTTTATATCTATTACCAGAAATATCGCTTACACCTCAAATGGTCAAACGATTGCAAGAAAAATTTGGAGAAAAAGTAGCTGTTTACCATTCAAAATTTTCAATTCATGAAAGAAAAGAGGTTTGGGATCAGGTTTTGAAAAATGATATTCTCTCTAAAGTAATTATAGGAACTAGATCATCTATTTTTTTGCCTTTCCAAGATTTAGGACTTATAATAATTGATGAGGAGCATGAATATTCATATAAACAATTTGATCCATCTCCTAGATATAATGCAAGAGATTCAGCCATAATTTTGGCAGGACTTTATTCCTCTAAAGTTCTTCTTGGATCTGCAACCCCGTCTATTGAATCTTATACTAACGCAAATAAATCAAAGTATGGGCTTGTTACTCTAAATCAAAGATATGGCGGCATAGAGCTTCCAGAAATAAAAATTGTTGATCTTAAAGAAGCTTATGAGAAAAATCATATGAGAGGATTTTTTTCTCATACGATGCTCCATGAAATTTCTAAAACCTTAAATCTTGGAAAGCAAGTTATTTTATTCCAGAATAGGAGGGGATATTCCCCTATACTTGAATGTTTAGCATGCGGTTCTAGTCCAACCTGTGAGCAATGCGATGTCACTCTAACGTATCATCAGTTTTCATCCAGTTTAAAGTGTCATTATTGTGGTTATGAAAAGAAATTGATAAAAATATGTGATTCTTGTGGGATGGGTCATTTTCAGACTAAAGGAATAGGAACTCAACAAGTTCAAGAACAAATAGAAAAGTTGTTTCCCGATGCTGGGGTTTCAAGAATGGATTGGGATTCTACAAGAGGTAAATGGGACTTTGATAAATTGATAAACTCTTTTTCAAAACAGGAAACAAAAATTTTAGTAGGCACACAAATGGTAGTAAAAGGCTTGGATTTTAACAATGTTCACCTGGTAGGAGTTTTAAATGCAGATCAACTATTTAATTTTCCTGATTTTAGATCAAATGAAAGAGCGTATCAAATGTTATGTCAAGTTTCTGGAAGATCTGGAAGAAAAAATGAAAGAGGAAAAGTTCTAATTCAGACTTATCAAAAGGGACATCATGTGATAAAAGCCGTTTCAGAAAATAACCATGAATCAATTTTTAAAATTGAATCAAATGAGAGAAAACTATTTAATTATCCTCCTTATTCTAAACTAATTAGAATAATTTTAAAAAATAAAAATATTGAAATTGTTAAGAAAGCTTCTGATTGGGTTTGTAAAATTCTCAAGCAATACTTCCCAGGAGAGATTTTAGGCCCATCTTATCCTCATGTAATTAGAGTAAGAAACTATTATCATATGCAAATACTAATTAAGATAGATAAAAAGTTTTCTAGAAAAAAAACTCATCAAATTTTAAAGAAATCATTGGAAAGTTTTTATTCTATTGCTAAGTATAGAAATACAAGGGTGAATATTGATGTTGACCCTTATTGATATTTTAGGAAAAATTTTTTAAAATCTTTTTTTCTGTCTCTACTTATCGGAATTAATTTACCATTAACATTTATAAAATTTGAAGAATAATTT
>CEQN01192409.1_pt1 | contig 11215 bp, 12 predicted proteins | sample 427011 | NCBI WGS metagenome assembly CEQN01 (sample SAMEA2621277, study PRJEB7988) | marine metagenome | biome: marine biome (ENVO:00000447); feature: deep chlorophyll maximum layer (ENVO:xxxxxxxx); material: "saline water (ENVO:00002010), including plankton (ENVO:xxxxxxxx)" | depth 120 m
GCTGCTGTTAAGGCTCCTGGTTTTGGAGATAGAAGAAAAGCTATGATGCAAGATATAGCAGTTTTGACTGGTGCAACGGTTATATCAGAAGATCAAGGCTACAAACTAGAGAATACGACTCTTGATTATTTAGGTGAAGCTAGAACAATTAGCGTCGATAAAGATAATACAACTATCGTTGAAGGTAAAGGTGGCTTAGATGGAGTTACAGCTCGAGTTAATGAAATCAAAGTTCAAATAGAAAAATCATCTTCTGATTACGATAGAGAAAAACTTCAAGAGAGATTAGCTAAACTTTCAGGGGGTGTTGCAGTAATAAATATAGGTGCTGCTACTGAAGTTGAAATGAAAGAGAAAAAAGCTAGAGTTGAAGATGCTCTTCATGCGACACGTGCAGCGGTAAAAGAAGGAATTGTTCCTGGTGGTGGAGTTGCTTTATTGAGAGCTACAAAATCAATTAAAACTGATAAATTAGAAGGTGATATCGCTTTAGGTGCTCAAATTCTAATAGATTCATTATCTGCTCCAGCAAGACAAATAGTCGCTAATGCAGGGCTTGAGCCAGCTGTTATCATTAATGAAATACTTAAAGGTAAAGGTGCTCATGGTTTTGATTCTAGAAAAGAAGAGTATGGAGATTTAGTAAAAGCAGGAATTATAGATCCCACTCTAGTTACTAGAACTGCTGTTCAAAATGCAGCTAGTATTGCAGGTCTTTTATTGACTACTGAAGCAGCAATATCAGATAAACCAGAACCAGAGTCTAGCGCTCCTGCTGCTCCTGCTATGCCTGATATGGGTGGTATGGGTGGTATGGGTGGTATGGGTGGTATGATGTAATATCATTCAAATCAATCTGTAGTATATTAAAAGGCACCATATTTTATGGTGCCTTTTTTAAATTATTTGAAATAAAACATGAGAAATCAAAATAATAAAATGGAAATAAAAATTCAATCTAAAAGCTCTTACTATTATGATATAGCTAAGCAAAAAATTATATCCATTATAAAACCATTAGGAATAATACTTTTATGTGTTTTGGCATTATATATTGGATTTTATGTTTTATTGTTTTTTATCCTTTTTTATGGACTTTCATATCTTTTTAAGGTTATTTTCAAGCGATAATATCATTTAGAGGGTTAAATTTATAGTTATTTATGATTATTGATATTTTTTTACCACTTTCTCTTGTATTTATAATGTTCACGTTAGGCCTAGGCCTAACAATTCAAGATTTTAAAAATATTGTATTAATGCCAAAAGCATTTACTATTGGTATTATAAATCAATTAGTTATACTGCCTATTATTGCATTTTTAATTATATCAGCTATAGCAATTCCAAGTGAGATAGCTGTAGGAATTATGATTTTAGCATGCTGTCCTGGTGGGGTTACTTCTAATATGATTACAAAGCTTTCTGGTGGTGATACGGCATTATCAATATCATATACAGCAATTGTTAGTATAGTAACTGTTGTCACATTGCCATTTATAGTAGGCTCTTCTATGACTTATTTTATGGCTGAGAGCGCCCCTCATATTAATATTTTTTCTTTAGGTATGACGATGTTTTTTATTACGACCTTTCCTGTTTGTTTAGGTTTATATATAAATACTAATCATAAAGGTATTGCTAATAAATTTTATCCCCTTGCAAATAAAGTTTCAACTTTTCTATTTATAGTAATAGTGATAGGAGCTTTAGCAAGTGAGTGGAATACATTTATTAATAATCTATCATCCATGGGACCTGCTATCATGATACTTATATTAATAATGTTATTTATAGGCTATAATAGTGCCAAATTATTTAGTATTAATAATAAGCAAGCTATTACCATAGCTATTGAATCTGGTATTCAAAATGCCACTGTAGGTATTACCATTGGTAATTTAATATTACCAAGTATCTCTGGGCTCTCAATCTTAAGTCTTCCATCTGGTGTCTATGGAATTCTAATGTATTTAATTTGTTTGCCTTTTGTATTTTGGTTTTTAAATAAAAAATAATTATTTCTTTTTTTCTTGTTGAATTCTTTTTTTTGATGCTGTCCATGAACATATTGGGCATTGGTTTAAATCATGATTCCTCGCGGGGCAATATTCTCTTCCAAAGAAAATGATTTGTAAATGTCTTTTATTCCAAATTTCTTTAGCCCATATTTTTTTAAGATCTTTTTCCGTCATTTCAACATTTTTAGCTTTTGATAATCTCCACCTTGAAGCAAGTCGATGAATATGAGTGTCTACTGGAAATGCTGGAATATTATACCATTGAGCCATCACTACGCTAGCAGTTTTATGTCCTACCCCCGCTAAACTTTCAAGGTACTTCCAATCAGCATGCATACCACCTCCATCAATTAATTGCTTAGCCATTTTTTTTAAATTTTTTGCTTTAGTTGGAGCTAGTCCAATTTGTTGAATTAATTTTTGAATAAAATCAACTTCTAGTGAATTCATTTCTTCTGGAGTTTGTGCATGTTTAAATAATTCTGGAGTCACTTCATTAACTTTTTTATCAGTTGTTTGTGCAGAAAGCATTACTGCAACAAGTAGCGTATATGAACTAGAGTGATCGAGAGGTACAGGGGTAGAAGGGTATAGCTTATCTAAAATTTTACCAATTTTTTTAGCTTTTTCAAGTCGGCTCATTTAATTCTAACTAAAACTTCATTTCTTCTCATAAAAGGTGGTGTCCATGGAGAGTCGTATCGATTAATCATAAAAGGGTAGTCTATTTCATAACCATTATCATTAATGAATTTTTTAAGTTTATTTTTATATTTATTAACTTTTTCTTCATTAACATACCAGCTAAACTTAATGACAGCACATTTCCCTAAGTTAAATTTATCAAGAGTGATATTTTGGCCTGAGGGATCAGGTAAATCTTTTATTTCATCAGATTCAAGCATATAAAATAACATGCTATAGGATTCATTGTCTTCGAAGGTAGTCACAGGCGCAGTCATGGGAATGTTTGCATTCTTTTCATTTCCCCCGAAAATATATGAGGCTAATACTCTAAACATGTTATTATCAGATTCTATATTATTTTTAATAATACTTGTTTTAGCGACAATATATTCGCTGTATTCACGAATTTCAATATTTCCCTTACTTTCAAGCAGGGTGAATGAAGGCTCTTTATATTTATCTTTAGATAACAGCATAGTAAAGAAAATAACAACTAAAATTGATATAATTCCTATTAATCTCATAAATTTTAGCTAGATAATTTTATTTTTTAATGAACCTAGCTTTTCAACTTTTAGTTCTATTGTATCATTTTTCTTTAACCATCTTTCATTTTTATTTTGATTTAATTCTAAGAAGCATCCAGTAGCACATGTTCCAGAACCAATGACATCTCCAGGATATATTCTGGTCCCCATTGAGACTCTTTCAATGATTTGCGCAAATGTCCATGATATATTATTAAGATTGTCTTGTGATACTTTTTTATTATTAATAAAGCATTCCATTTTTAAAGAGTAGTGATTTCCTTTTTTCGTTTCTATTGTATTTTCTTTCAATTCATCTAGAGTAACTATGCTGGGACCAATAGATGTAGCAAAATCTTTTCCTTTAGCTGGTCCAAGGTTTAGCTTCATTTCGCTCATTTGTAAGTCTCTAGCGCTAAAATCATTCATTATCATCATACCAGCAATATATTCATCTGCTTCATTGCATGGAATATTTTTACCTTCTTTAGATATTAAGATTGCTATTTCCAGTTCAAAATCAAGCTTATTCATAAAAACTTGATCAACTTGAAGATCTCCAGGTCCAACGACTCCATCTGCATTACTGTAGTAGTACACCGGGAAATCATCAAATTCTTTTATCATATCAAGACCACGATTTCTTCTGCTAGTTTCCACATGCTGTCTAAATGCATATGCATCTCTTAGTGATCGTGGATTTATTGGAGCAAGTATTTTGACTTCTGAAGTATTTATGATTATAGCTTTATCTGAGCTTATATAGTTAATAATTTCATTATTTTGATATTCTTTATTCGTTATAAAATCTATCATATTATTAAAGTTGAAGTATGAAGATATATCAACCAAAGAATTAGAATCAATCAAGTGACCTATTTTCTTTTTATCATTATGAATATAACTTATTATTTTCATTGTGCTTTGTTTTTTACTGCTATTTTCCCTTCAACATCATGATTAAATCTTCTTTCTGTTGGGTATGCAAAATCAATATCATCGTATTCTTCAAAAGCATTTAAAATATCTTCCCAAATCTTATGTTCAGTTTCTCTTCTTTTTGTTGGCTTGCATAAATACCTTAGAGTTAATTCCACACCGCTAGAATCTACTTTTGTAATAACATCTGATTCTAATGCGGGTTTCTGTACAACAAATTTTTTAGTAGCCTCATCAAATGTTTTTTCTGCATTTTCTTGTTGGATTTTAGAATTTTTCAGGACTATATCTATTAATAGGTTTTTAGCTTTTTTCCAATCACTCTCAAATGTTACCAGTACTGGAATTTCATGCCATATATACTTGAAACCCTTACCATAATTTGCAAGAGTTTCTGTAAATATAAGCCCATTTGGGACATGTATAATTCTGCCTGTATAATCATCAGCATCTACCCAACTTCCTATTTCCATAACTGTAAAATTAAATATATTGGTATCAATAATATCTCCAGATTGGGCACCCAATTGTATTCTATCACCTATATTAAATGGTGCTCTCCAAATTATATATAGCCATCCAGTAAAATTGGTTAAAGGCTCCTTTAGTGCAATTGCGATACCAGCAGATACCAAGCCTAAATATGTCGCAATAGATTCAATGCCTTTAAACCATATCTGTGCAATAATAATAAATATTAAGGTAAAAGATATATAACTTGTAATTTTACGCCATTGGTGTCTAGCCTTTATATCTTCTACAAACTTATAGATGGTAGTTAAGAGTAGTCTCCTTATTATAAAAAATAAGAAGAAAGCTAAAAATGTTGCGATTAGTTTTGCTTGAATAGATGAATAAGTGAAGAATTTTGCTATCCAGTATAAATTAATATTATCCAATTATGAGGTCCTCATCAGTTAAAGCTCTTATTTTATATAAAAAGTAAATTGCTACTATAATTGAGCAAAATATACAAATATCCATTAAAATAATTGAAAATTCTATTTTGAAAAAATACATAAAAATAAATGATAAAAGAATAGTTGATTGAAATTTCATCCAATGAGAAATTATATTAATATTAAAATTAGAATTTTCGGGGTAATTATTTTTATTTAAAATTTTTATAATCATTTTATAACCTAAATATCTAAATGCAAGAAGTTGTATAAACCACGAAAAATATAAAGCATTATTATTAAGTTTAAAGATATAAACTGATTCAATTGCCGGTATTGGTAGAGGCCAATAAAATAGGATTGGTTGTGATGATATGAATATATCTAAAACTACATGCAATAACATTCCTAGAAAAATTCCGTTTATAATTACTTTATTAATGATTTTTTCATTTAATTCATTTATAATTAGAAGAAATATATAAAATATTATAATAAATATTATGCTGTGCATTATAGAGCCATGATATGATGAATGAATATTAATATGTTTTAAAATAATATCTAAATCTGGTAGTATTATTCCAATAAGAATTCCTAGATTCATTTTATTGAAATTATAAAGCTTAGAAATAGCTAGGAATAATATGATATATAATCCAATGAAGGTCATAATTTATGACTAAATTAAACAATATTTATACTCAATCATATGAATAAAATTAAGAATGAATTAGAGCAAGAAATGATTATTTTATTATCTAACTATATGACTAAAAAGTTAGATGTCGATAATATAAATAATCATCCAATAAGAATTGCTGAAGCAGTTAAATCGATGGTCGGATTAAATTTAGATGCACCCCCTATTAACCTGATTAATTATATAAAGGATAATAATTTTAATATTTATAATGATTCAAAGTCTGAGAATTTGAATAGGGTTGTTAATACTGTATCTATATATCAATTAGAGGAAGCGATAAATCAGAATGATTTTAATGAATCTATAAAAATTATTGATGATCTTTTAAAGCTATCTGATGGTAGGCATATATTAGAATATTTATTAGAAATGAGTTTTCAAAGAATGGGAAAATCATTATTAATAATTTGGGCTATTTTCAAATCACTAAATTTTATAGGTTATTCTTCTATTGATAATGTTAGAAATGGGTTGTTGATTGCAGTCGGTTCTCTAATAAATGATTTATTTATTAATGATAAGGCTATTCATCATATAGAAAAAGTTGAAATAAAATATCTCGATTACTTATTTAATGAGTTCGATTTAGATGATTTCCAACTTCAGGTGTTTGGAAGTTTATATGAAATATTAAATGAAGAATTTATTAGAAATTCTTCAATTAGAAATTCATTAGATTACTTTTTAAAATCTCTTGAGTCTAATTTAAAAAAAACAAAAACAATTAACGAAGAAGTCAGTTTAATAATTAATAATAGAAAAGATTTATTAGAGCTTTTCAATCATATTGATATTAATGACGAAAATATCTTAAATATAAATGCTTTAAGATCTTATATGAAAAATTGCAATACAATAAATATAAATAAACTTAGTAATTATATTTTATTAATTAAGGGAAATTAACGTTGAATAATGAATCATTGAAAATATTTATTAAAGGAGTAGATCAATTTAACTTAAAAAACTATTATGATTCTCATGAATATTTTGAAGATATTTGGATTAATCATCATTTGGATAATCGTTTATTTGTACAAGGTTTAATTCAATTGTCTGTAGCCTATTTCCACATTTCAAATGATAATAAAAATGGTGCAATGAGTTTATTTAAAAAATCAATTAAAAAATTAAATAATAATAATGATAACTTAATTTCTAATATTAATAATGTAGTAGATAGTGCATATAAATCTTTTAATTATTTACAATCAATAGATAGTATGCATGAATTTGATTGGACTCTTGCTCCAAAATTAAAATTAAGTAATTCAATTAGTAAATAAAATATTCTAAGAGTTTTTTCTTATACTCTCATAATGTTAAATTAGAGCATATTATGCCACAGATAACTAAACAATATAAATTTTGTGCTGCCCATAAGTATTGGAATGATAATTGGGATGAAGCAAAAAATGTCGAGGTGTTCCATGATGACGTAAGGTTGCATGGCCATAACTATGATCTTTATGTTACTATTAAGGGACCGATTGACAAAGAAAGTGGCTTTATTATTAATTTAAAACATCTTAATAAAGTTGTAAAAGATAAGGTGATATCAAAGTTAGACCACTCACTTATACAGGATAACCCATGGTTTGAAAATCGACAACCATCAACAGAGAATCTTGTACTTTATATATGGAATGAAATTGTAGATGAAGTTAAATCCCCTGCAAAATTACATTGCATTAAAATTAGAGAGACAGGTACTATTTTTACTGAATATTATGGAGGCGAATAACTAGTTATGAGTGATATTGAAAAAATTACTAAAGATTTATTAGAATCAATTGGTGAAGACCCAAATAGAGAAGGTCTAATTAAAACACCTTTGAGAGTCTCTAAATCGTGGGCTTTTTTAACTAGAGGATATGGGCAAAAGATTGATGATTTAGTTAATGATGCTATTTTTCATGTAGATAATCAAGATATGATTATTGTAAAAGATATTAATTATTATAGTCTATGTGAGCATCATTTATTGCCATTTATGGGTAAAGTTCATGTAGGTTATATTCCTAATGGGAAAGTATTAGGACTTTCAAAAATCCCAAGAATTGTTGACATGTTTGCGCGGCGATTACAATTACAAGAAAGGTTAACGCATCAAATAGCTAATAGCATTAATAATTTTTTAAAGCCAAAAGGAGTTGCAGTAGTGGCTGAAGGACAGCATCTTTGCATGCAAATGCGAGGTGTTGAAAAGCAAAATTCAACAATGCAAACTTCTTCGATGACTGGTATATTTATGAAGGAAAATAAAACTAGAAAGGAATTTTTAAATCTAATTTCTTAATTTTTATGTTGAATAATACATTAATTAGTAATTATAAAAATAAATTATCGAATCAAGCTGAGTTAATATCAGATTTGTCCAATTTGTCTATGGATGATATTTTTGGTTATATAAAAAAAGATTCTATTGATGGCTTAAACTATTATTGGCTGGGACGACGCGATTATAATAAAACTTGGTCTCTACAGAGACAGATTCAAGATGAAATTAAAAATAATAATTTAAATGATATTATTTTATTTTTAGAGCACAATCCCATTTATACATTAGGTAAAAATGCTGATGAATCAAACTTGCTCCCAACAAAGGATTTTGATATTGATGTTATTAAAACCGATAGAGGTGGAGATGTTACATGCCATGCTCCAGGTCAGTTAATTGGTTACCCTATTATAGATTTAAAAAGGTATAATAAAAGTATATCATGGTTCATGAAATCTCTTGAAGAATCTATTATATTAATGCTTAAAGAGCTCAATATTATTGCTAATAGGAAAGATGGTTTGACTGGAGTTTGGGTTGATGACAATAAAATTGCTGCGCTTGGAGTTCGATTATCAAAATGGGTTTCTATGCATGGGTTTGCGATTAATGTTTACACTGATTTAAAATTGTTCAGAGGGATTATCCCATGCGGAATTGTAGATTTTGGCTTAACTTCTATACTGAAAATAAAAAATAAAGAGTATGAATTATTAGATATAGCAAAATTGATGACAACTTCATTATCTCAAACTTTAATTAATACGGGTAAAGTATAAAATGTCCAAGCTTAAAGGAATTTCAAAAAAAGAACTTGTCAATATTTATTCAAAAATGTTTTTATCTAGAGAACTTGATAAGAAGCAATTAATATTACTTAAGCAAGGTAAGGGATTTTTCCATATTGGAGCCACAGGACATGAAGCTGCAGAATTAGCTGCAGCAAACGCTATAAATCCAGATAGAGATTTTTCTTATCCTTATTACAGAGATCAGGCTTTTTGTATTGGGCTAGGAATGACATCCAAAGAGCTCCTCTTGTCATTTCTTGCTAAGAAAGATGACCCTAATTCCTCAGGTCGACAAATGCCGCAACATTTTGGCAGTAAAAAATTAAATATTGTTAGTCAATCTAGTCCTACAGGTACTCAATATTTACAGGCTGTCGGAGCAGCTTTTGCTCTTAAAAGGAATAAGTCGAAATCTGTAGTATATGTTTCATCTGGAGAAGGCACAACTAGTCAAGGTGATTTTCATGAAGCTCTCAATTGGGCAAGTAGAGAAAAAGCTCCAGTAGTTTTTCATATTCATAATAATCATTATGCAATATCAGTTCCTATCAATGAACAAGTAAGTGGAGAGTCCGTTTTTAATATAACTTCAGGATATGATTCTTTATCTAGATTTAATGTTGATGGGTGTAATTATTTTGAATCTCATCAAGCCTTTAAGCTTGCGGTAGATAGAGCAAGAAAAGGTAAAGGACCAAGTGTTATTATTTCAGATGTAGTTAGATTATTGCCTCACTCTTCATCTGATGATCATACGAAATATAGGACTAAAAAAGATTTAGATAATGATAAAAAAAGAGATCCGATCCCTCTATTTAAACAAGCTTGTATAGAATCAAAAATCATAAAAGAAAATGAATTTGAAAATATTGATAATGAAATCAAGAAATCAATAGATAAAGATGCAGAATGGGCCGAATCTCAAAGTTTTCCTGAAGCAGATTCTTACTCTAGAAACTTATTTTCAGAAATATCTGGAGTTGAAAATATTGTTTCTCCAGTAATTAATCCATCTGGTGAAACCTGTGTAATGGTTGATGCTATAAATCACGCTTTAGATGAAGAATTGAATAATAATAAAAAAATGCTTCTCTATGGACAAGATATAGCAGGAGGTAAGGGGGGTGTATTTACTGCAACTCGTGGATTAACTGAAAAACATGGCAAGGATAGGGTCTTTAATTCTCCATTAGCAGAATCATCGATTATTGGGACTGCTATTGGACTTTCAACTTTAGGATATAAACCAGTTGTAGAGATTCAGTTTGGAGATTATATATGGACTGCCATGATGCAAATAAGAAATGAATTAGCTACTTTAAGATATCGCTCAAATGGAGATTGGAGTTGTCCTTTGGTTATTAGGGTTCCAGTTGGAGGATATATACATGGCTCATTATGTCATAGCCAAAGCATAGATGGTTATTTTACACATATGCCAGGTATTCATATTCTCTATCCATCAAATGCTGCAGATGCCAAAGCGCTTTTAAAGACAGCGTGTAGAATTAATGACCCTGTATTATTTTTAGAGCATAAAGGTCTATATAGGCAAAATTTTGCTTCATCTAAAGAGCCTGATGAAAATACTTTTCTTGAATTTGGTAAAGGAACATATGCTACAAAAGGATCTGATTTAACAATAATAACATGGGGTGCAATTGTCCAAAAATCTATAGAGGCTACTAAAAGACTAGATATTTCTGCAGATATTATTGATATTAGAACCTTATACCCTTTAGATTTAGATATAATCAAAGAATCTATTAGTAAAACAAATCGAGTTATAATAGCTCATGAGGATAATATTACAAGTGGATTTGGAGCAGAAATATCTGCAATTATATCGGAGAAATATTTTGAAATGCTTGATGCTCCAATATTAAGAGTAGCATCAGAAAATGTCCCGATTGCATATTCGGGTGTATTGGAAGATAAAATTCTTGTTCAAACAGATTGGATTGAGAATGCTATCAAAAAAATAATTAATTTTTAATTATAAGGAATAATTTATGGCGATTGAAATCATTATGCCTAAGATGGGAGAGTCTATTACAGAAGGGACCATTATAGAATGGAAAAAAGCAATAGGTGATGAAATCAAAAAAGATGAAACTATTCTTGAAATTTCTACTGATAAAGTTGATTCGGAAGTTCCTTCTCCCGCATCAGGGGTTTTAATAAATATTATAGCAAATAAAAATGATACAGTCGACGTTGGTACTATAATTGGGTATATTGGTGACTCTGATGAAAAAGATAGTTTTAGTATTGAAGATGCAGAATCTAGCAAAGAAGAATCTGATGTTGAATCAGTTAATATTGAGCAAAATAAAGTTAAAGAAGTAACTGAGTCAATATTAA
>CEQN01128761.1_pt1 | contig 11205 bp, 7 predicted proteins | sample 427011 | NCBI WGS metagenome assembly CEQN01 (sample SAMEA2621277, study PRJEB7988) | marine metagenome | biome: marine biome (ENVO:00000447); feature: deep chlorophyll maximum layer (ENVO:xxxxxxxx); material: "saline water (ENVO:00002010), including plankton (ENVO:xxxxxxxx)" | depth 120 m
AAAATATCTAATGATGAACTTGTCGAATCATTTAATCAGTACGTCGATTTATATAATTTAGAGCATGCCAATGAAATTAAAAATGGTTCTCTAGAAGCCCTAGATCATTCATCAAGTGAGTTTATCGTTAAAGCATCAGGAATTAAAAATAGGTATGTTATTGAAAAAGAATCCTTGCTAGACCCTAAACGCATGAAACCTCAAATAAATGCAAGAGATGATAATGAGCTATCATTTACAGCAGAAGTAGGCGTAATTGCAGCGAAACAAGCTCTTAAAAATGCAGATTTAAAACCATCTGATATTGATACAGTCATTGTTTCAGCTGCAAATCTTCAAAGAGCATATCCGGCTATAGCTATTGAAATTCAGGATGAATTGGGTATTGAGGGCTTTGCATACGATATGATGGTTGGCTGTTCAGCCTCAACCTTTGGTATCAGTAATGCTCACTCTGATATAAAAGCCGGTAAATCCTCAAGAGTGCTGGTTATTAGTCCTGAAATTACATCTGGGCATAATAATTTTAAAAATAGAGATGGCCATTTTATATTTGGGGATATATGCACTGCGGTAGTGATTGAAAAAAATTCTCAATCGAAAAATAAATTTAAAATTCTCGATACAAAACTTAAGACTTCTTTCTCGAATAACATTAGGAATAATTATGGATACATGAATGCTATTGAAGATAAGGAATACTCTGAATCAGAATTACTCTTTGTTCAAAATGGAAGAAGAGTTTTTAAAGAGGTTATGCCTTTTGTATCCTCTTTAATTTTAGATCAACTAAATGAAAATAATTTATCTCCCAATGATATTGAACAATATTGGCTGCATCAGGCCAATATCAATATGAACTCATATGTAATTAAAAAACTATTAGGTGACCACTTTCCTCCTGAAAGAGCACCAATTATTCTTGATGAATATGCCAACACTAGCTCTGCAGGTTCAATCATAGCTTTTCATAAATACAATCATCTTACTGCGGGACAAAGAGGAATTATTTGCTCATTTGGTGCTGGGTACTCAATTTGCTCTATTCTTTTAGAGAAAGCATAAATTAATGAAATACATTTTACCGTTATTGGTAATTTTAACTTCTTTAATTGGATCGCTTGCTAATATTTATATCAACTCAGATGATTGGTATGTAAGCCTAGCAAAGAGCCCTTTAAACCCTCCAAGCTTTGTTTTTGGAATTGTCTGGCCAATCCTATACGCAATCATGGCATTAGTATCTTTTAAGATGGCGGATAAAATTGCAAGTCTCTTTATAGTGCAATTAGTTGCTAATGCTGCATGGTCATGGATTTTTTTTTATTTTCATGCGCCTTTAATAGCACTTATAGACATAAGCGTACTAATATTTTTAAATCAAAAAATTCTTAATATATTAAAAAAAGAATCGACAGTCTTATTTTATCTTTATCTGCCTTATCTAGTTTGGTTATCATTTGCAGCATTTTTAAATGCCTCAATTGTTTTTCTAAATTAAAAAATACCTATAACCAAACCTGTCATACAAGAAGCAAGCGTTGCGCCAATTAATGCTTTAACAGAAACTTTTATAAGATCATTTTTTCTTTCTGGAGCCATGGCGCCAATACCTGAGACAAGAATCCCAACTGAAGAAAAGTTAGCAAAGCCACATAGCGCATACAAAGTAATTAACTTCGATCGATCTGATAGAACTCCCGGCTCTATATTTGCAAGAGCGCCATAAGCAACAAACTCATTCAATGCAGTTTTTAAACCCAATAACTCAGCTGAAGCCAAAGTTTCAGATAAAGGAACACCCATTAACCACACAATTGGAAAGAAAATAAAACCTAGAATCAATTGTAAAGAGAGATCTGATATACCAATCCAGCCACCAAGAATGCCAAGCAAAGAATTCAATAGTGAAACAAGAGCTATAAATGCAATCAAAATTGCGCCAACATTTAAGCAGATATCCAACCCATCTCTAGTACCTCGAGTAATAGCATCCATAGAACTGTCATAAACCTTAGGCACAGAATTGCCGTCAAAATTAGTAACTTCTGATGAAGGAATCATGATGTTGGCATACATGATCGCAGCAGGTATAGATAAGATTGAAGCTGAAACAAGGTGTTGAATTAAATTAATATCTGGGAATTGAGGTGCTAGCATTGAAACTAATGCAATCATGATAGACCCGGAAACAGTCGACATACCAGCAGTCATAAGGATTAATAATTCTTTTTCACTCATCTTGGATAAAAATGGTCTTACAAGCAAAGGAGCCTCTACTTGGCCCATGATGATATTAGCAGTTGCACCTAAACCAATTGGGCCACCTATATTAAAGAGCTTTTCAAATATTTTAGATATGGCTCTGATAATCAATGGCAAGATGTTCCAAAACCATAGCAATGCAGACAAACTCGATATCACTATAATCAAAGGTAAAATTTGGAAAGCAAAAATCATTGAATTGCCAGTTCCAGAAGTTTCAAATGGTGATGTAGAGCTATTGCTTAAATAGCCAAAAACAAACTGCGCTCCTTCTTGAGTTGCAGCCTGCAACGCAGTTACACCTTCTGAGAGATATGCAAAAATCTGTACGATGAATGGAATTTTTAACAAAGCAAAAGCTAAGACAATCTGTAAAAATATGGCTGCAATAATATGCCTATAATCTATTGAAGATCTGTTTTTTGAAAATGGTATTGCAATACAAACAAGTCCAATAAAGCCGATAATAATTTGAAATAGCGAGGTAATTGACATAGCTCAGTATAACTTAATTGCTTTAAGCCTCTCCTCTAAAAAATCATGCGCACTTATTGATTCGGAGGAATCATCAACTATAGAACAAAGCTCAATTTCTGGCGAGGGATGCAGAAAAAAAGGCATGCTATACCTTGATGCAGATGATCCTACGTTATGATCTATAACTCTATGACTTGTGCTTTTGAGTTGTGAGCGAGTTACTAACTGCATCATGTCTCCAATATTACATACTATAGATTTACTTTTTGCTGCAATTGGAATCCAGCCACCATCTGGATTTTGCACCTCTAATCCAGATTCTTCTGCTCCTACTAATAAGGTTATTAAGTTGATATCTTCATGAGCACGTGCACGCAAGATATTTGATGAGTCTCCAACTGGAGGATAATGAATTAATCGTAGGATAGAATTACCCTTAAGTGCCCAGCTATCAAAAAAAGATGGCTCCCTCCCTAAGATTACAGCAATAGCACTCAAAACTTTCATACCCAATAGATTTAGCTGATTAAACAATAGATCAAATTGGCTATTAAAATCTGCAATTTCTGAGACTGTAATATTATCAGAAATTCTAGAATCAAATGAATCATCAATCATTGGTCCATGATGCCAAAACTCTTTAAGATCAGGTGTTGTTTCACCAACAGCGGTTTCTTTACCAAATGGTGTGTAGCCTCTTGCCCCAGCTTTTTCAGGATGAGCATATCTATTTTTTATAGCCTCAGGAAGTGAAAAAAAATCTTTACTTAATCTATAGCTTGATTGAAGAACTTCATCAGCTATCCCATGATCAGTAATGGTAAAGAAACCATGGGTGGTTAATGCTAATTTAAGTTCAGCAATTGTTTCAACATCTCTTTTTTGAATATCAGACATAGAAAATGCTGGGATTGTATTAAATGACATAATTAATTTTAACAAAAAAAGGGCGGTAAAAACCGCCCTTTTAAAATATTAAACTTTCTTAAAAAGAAAACTTATATGTGAACCCAAGTTGGGCTCTCCATATGCTATTTACAGCTGATTTTCTAATTCCCTTAGGATTGCTTTGATTGAAACCATATGCCCAATCTGGGTATCCTCTTCCTTTATAGTTAGGATAAATGTACTTAGAGAAATCATCATTCATATACATATCAAGAACAGCCATTTTTCCATTATAAGGACCATACTCAATAACCCCTTTATTAGAATCTATAAGGTTTAATAAGTTTTCTATACCTAAGCTAATCACGAACTCATCTTCAGCTCTAAATCCAGGGAGGATCTGAGTGATTTTAAGATCTAATGTTGTTTGCCATGGATACTCATAAACACCATTAGGAACAATCTGTCCTGCGTATGAGGCTAAGCCTAGCTGATTATGAAGCATGTCAATTACCTGGTTAGCAATTGCTAAATCAGGCGCTCCACTACATGAACCCCAACAAACATTTGGGTCAGTTAAACCAGTTGGGACATAGATTAGATGAGAACTATCATCATTTAGATTTTTCTCATATCCAAAAGCCTCTCTTTGATAAGCAGTTCCACCATAATTTCTTGAGGTATATGTATCCCAAGAATAAGTTCCAGGCAAGCCAGATTTTCTTTCAAAGAATAGATTGAAAGTAGTAGGTTTATCTGCACCAAAGAAATAATGCGTTGATGATAAAGTTGCAAACAATCTATGCTCAGTTTCATAAATTGAACGCTGGGCAGTTCTGTTATTGTAATCAGATGCCGCATACTTACCGTAACTAGAGTTAGCAGTTGTTGAGGCCATGCCGCTTAGCTCATCAATATTCTGGTGAGTGTAGCCAATGGTGAATGAGCCATCACCATCATTAAAGAACCTTGAGAAAGCAAGAGATATTACGTCTCTTTCTCCGCCACTTTGATTGTATAGACCGCCTTTGTAGGTGTTTCTACCTGTTTGGTTGTAAATAGGTCTTCCATCAGGAGCCTTCAATGTAGGTGTTAATGGCTGATCACCACTTAAAGGAGATCCATCAATAATTTTATACAAAGCTTCCTCTTGGTCAGAATGCAAGTATGTAGCAGTCATCATCCAGTCTCCAATTTGTCTGTCATAAGTCAAATTAAGAGTTTTAGTTTCTGGCCATTCAAAACTTGGTGCTATGAAGTTAATAACTGCATCAGTTAAAGGTGCATTCTGAATTGCAGTTCCAACACATGCTGGAAGAGTCCCAGTAACACCAGTTGTTGGATCACATCCAGGAGCATTTGCTCCATTGTATGCTGCAATTCTCACACCATCATTCGTGTATGCATTTGAAATCCATACTGTAGGTAATTTAGATGAAAAAGTTCCATACAAACCTTTTAAAGAGCTTACATCATCAATCTCATACTCAAAACTAAACCTGTAATTAAATAAATCAGTGCCAGCAATACCTCCATTAGCAAAACCATATGCATCTTTGAAGCCTTGATTTAATGAAGGAGCATCGTCAGAATCAAACTCATCATATCTCAAGCCAACTAAAACATTTAATTTATCTGAGATTTCAATCTCATCCTGTAAGTACAAGGAAGTTAAGTCGTATTTAAATATAGCTGCGCCCCCTGCTTCAGTTAAATCTCTTGAGTTATTATGGAAGAAGCCTGTAGCTTGTTGGCTTTCATAACCAGAGATTCCATCAAAATCATATGAACCATTTTGAGCAACAATAAATACATTATATATATCCCACTCTTTGGTTTCGTAACCAGCAGTCCATTTATGATTATCATCATAGTAAGTAAGCTTGGCTTTAAAAAATGTATTTTCAGTCTCAAGAGCGTTAGCACTTCTAAAGATGTCTGGACCTAACTCACAGACAATTTCTTTTGCACCACAATTCTCAATAACAAATGAAGGTAGGTCTTGACCAACCGGGGACATTTGGGATGTTTTTTGCTCTTTTGTTGAGTAGCTGATCTCAGTGATCAAATCATCAGACCAGTTAGATACAAGTAGAAACCCGTCAGTTTCAGTATTCTCACCTTTTTGATATTCAGCTGAAGAAAAGTTAAAAGTTCCATAAGAGCTGTTAGCACCATTGAGCTTAGAGCTCTCTACTTCTTTATGATTAATTGTTAGACGATGATTATCAGTAATATTTATATCAAATCTTGCTGTTAAATATTCCTGCTCAGATAGATTGCTAGATGTATAACTAAGAGGGTCAAAACCATATTTGCTTTTAGTTATATCTCTTATCTGATTAACTTCAGCAACTGTAATACCTTGAACATTTGGTAAACCGGAACCTTCTGGACCATGAGTAATAGGTTTATTTACTGAAGCTTCTTCATAAGTAACGTAAAAGAATGCTTTATCTTTGATTAATGGGCCGCCAAAGGCAAATCCTTCTGAAGTGTCTTCAAGATCAAAGTCATACTCATCACCATTAGATTCATCACCCATAAGGGAATCACCACGATCGTATGAGAAAAATTCTCCAGTGAACTCATTCGTTCCTGATTTGGTAATTACCTCGATCACGCCTCCTCTAAAGCCTGAATACTCAACAGAAGCTGGAGCAACTTTAACTGAAAGTTGTTCAATTGCATTAAGTGAAATTGGGCTTCTTTGAGCAGGATAACCATTGGCATTAAGACCAAAATCATCATTAAATGAAACTCCGTCTACCCTAAGATCATTAGTCCTAGGGTGAGCGCCAGCAATAGAAATTGCCTCATAATTATCCTCAGCATCATCAAGAGATACCATTGGGTTCAATCTAATAAAATCTTTAAGGTCTCTATTTACTGAAGCATTCTTTTCAATGTCATCAGCAGTAAGGGCTGTACCGAAGCCATAACCTGTATCTAAAGTTGTTCCTGCACTTGCAACAACAACAACTTCATCAATTGACTCTAATACAAAATTTAATCTTTTTGTATCACCAACAATTAAAGTAATTCCTGTTGTAGTTTCTGAACTATAGGCACTAGATTGAACATTGACTTCGTATGGACCACCAGGCTTTAAACCACCGGCATTATATCGACCGTTTGAGCTAGTTGTTCTAGTAAAAGTGCTATCTGTTGGAGTATAAGTAACACTAACCGTTGCACCACTAACTGGAGTGCCAGCACTATTTGTTACAGTACCTGTAATATCCGAAGTAAGTTCCTGACCAAATGCCGGAATAGCAATTAAGGCAGCAGCTATGAATAAGTTACGCAATGATTTCATAATTTCCCTCTAAAAATTAAAATTAAGACGATAGATTAATTCTATACCTGTTTGCACGTTATTAAAAGGAACAATTAAGCAACATTTATAAATATTGTTTAAACTTCGATTGAAGAAAATTTTGTGTAATCCTGAAGAGCTTCTGGAATGGCAATTGTACTCTTTTGATCAAAATTATTTTCAATAACAGCAATTAATGCTCTGCCTGCTGCAAGCGCTGATCCATTGAGTGTGTGGGCTAATTTTGTAACGCCCTCTTCTTTAAATCTAATTTTAGCTCTTCTAGCTTGAAAATCAGTACAATTTGAGCAAGATGATATTTCTCTAAATGTTTCTTGGCTTGGAATCCAAACTTCTAAATCATATGTTTTAGCTGCTGAGAAACCTAAGTCTCCTGTACACAATTCGACTACCTGATAAGGCAAATTTAGATCCTTAAGTATTGATTCGGCATGAGAAGTAAGATTTTCCAAAACCTCAAAGGACTTTTCAGGATGACATATCTGCACCAACTCAACTTTTTCAAACTGATGTTGCCGAATTAAGCCCTTAGTATCCTTGCCGTAACTTCCAGCCTCAGACCTAAAGCAGCTCGTATGTGCCGTCAGCTTAAGTGGAAATTTATCAATATCTATTATCTTATCTCTGTAAAGGTTTGTTAGTGGTACTTCAGCAGTAGGAATTAAGTAATAATCATCAGTTAATTGGAATAAATCATCAGAAAATTTTGGTAATTGTCCGGTTGAAGTTAAAGATTCTGTATTGGCCACCATTGGTAAATAGTATTCTGTGTAACCGTGCTCTGATGCTTTATCCAGCATAAATGATATTAAAGCACGTTGTAATTTTACAATTTCACTATTTAAAACTGCAAAACGAGAACCAGCTAAAAGGTTTGCAGCATCAGTGTCGATCATTGATGTAATCTCGAGATGATCTTTTCCCTTTAAAATAGTTGGTTCGCCGTATTCCCGAATCTTTAAGTTGCTTTCCTCATTCTCCCCTTTTGGAACAGAGTCATGTGGAAGATTAGGAACATCAAGTAATAACTCTTTTAAAGTTAATTGAATATTATTTAATTGGTTTGAGCATTCATCCAGATCAGCCTTAATTGAATCAATTTTTTTATCAAGAGCTTGATCAGACTTACCTTCTTTTTTAAGCGATCCGTATTCTTTAGAAAGGATATTTCTTCTAGCCTGAAGGTCTTCTGTTTTAGTTTGATATTTTTTTCGCTGTGCTTCAGTAGTCTCAAATAATTCAATATTAAAATTATAATTTCTAAGTGTTAATTTTTCAGTGACTGATTTAGGATTGTCTTTTATTAATTGTGTATCAATCATTTTTAAGTAGTTTTAAATAAAGAGTAAGCTAAAAAAGTTCCTATTAAACATGAAGCAATTGATGCAACAACATATATTAAAGCATTCAAATCCTTGCCATTGTATAACAATTCAATTGTCTGCTGTGAGAAGGCAGACATGGTTGTAAAGGATCCAAGGAAACCTATCACTAGAAAAAAATAAATATTAGACTTCAAGTCTGAGATTTGAGCCATGACAATACCTATAAAAAAACATCCAATGAAATTAACTAACATTATTCCACCGGGCAGCGCAAAAAAGGAAGAATTTTTCATTAAATCGTTAATTAGATATCTCAATGTGGCGCCCAAAGCTCCTCCAAATGCAATGAGAATAAATTTTGTCATAATGGTGTAAGCTCAATTCCATGCTCAACCCCAAGAGAGTCTTGATAGCGAATAAGGCTTAGCTGATTTTCTAAAAACGAAAAGCCAATGACATTAGAGCTACCATTATCAATGATTTGAATGAGTGAATCGTTGATGATATTAATTGAATAGGCATCTGAATCCTCATCAACACCATCTATCAAAATATTAAGAAAAAAATTATCAAGCTCATTAATATTAATAATTTGTATTTGATCTAAAAAAACATCATGAATCTCTATAGTATCTCCATTAATTCTATAATTTTCTTCGAATGGTGATAACACTTGAATTGAAATACCCTCGTTGGTAAAAAAAATTTTTCCACTAGAGGTATCAATCTTAATCTCAGATTCACTTAAAGATCTTTCAAGAAATGAATAATTTTTTTTTAACTCACTGTTTAAAAGGGATGTTGAAATTGATGATGCATCAATAAATGAAGAAAATAAAAAAATAAATGATGTAAAAAATTTAGAAATCATTGCCGCTTAGGAACTAATACTTCCCTACTTCCATTGCTGCCCATTTCTGAAACTAGACCAGCCATTTCCATAGCTTCAATTATTCTGGCTGCCCTGTTGTATCCAATTCTTAATTTTCTTTGAACAGCCGAAATAGAAGCCCTTCTTGATTCTATAACAAAATTTACCGCCTCATCATAAAGTTCATCATCTTCGTCAGAAGATTGAGATCCATCACCATCAGTCCAACCAGGTATAGGGCCTGTTTCTTGCAGTTCTGATGTGATTTCATCTAAATAATTGGGTTCAGATCTTTCTTTCCAGCTATTAACAACTCTATGAACTTCATCATCGCCAACAAAAGCACCATGAACTCTTTCAGGAACGCCTTGACCAGCAGGCATATATAACATATCACCTGCACCAAGAAGCTGTTCTGCGCCACCTTGATCAAGAATAGTTCGTGAATCAATTTTAGAAGATACCTGAAAAGCTATTCTTGATGGTACATTGGCTTTGATCAGCCCGGTAATAACATCTACCGATGGCCGCTGAGTTGCTAAAATTAAGTGAATCCCAGCAGCCCTTGCTTTTTGAGCAATTCTTGCAATTAAGTGCTCAACCTTCTTGCCAACAATCATCATCATATCTGCAAACTCATCTACTACAACAACAATGGATGGTAATTCTTCTAATGGCACTTCTTCATCTTCTTGAAATGGGTCTAGCAATGGTGTACCTGCAGCATTAGCCTCAGATACTTTCTTGTTAAATGCTGCTAAACCTCTGACGCCCATTTCGGACATTAATTTATATCTTCTATCCATTTCAGCAACACACCACCTTAAGCCATTTGATGCATCTGTCATATCGGTGATAACAGGTGTAAGAAGATGGGGTATACCCTCGTAAACAGATAGCTCAAGAATTTTTGGGTCTATCATAATAAGGCGAACTGCTTCTGGATCTGATTTAAATAGCAAACTAAGCAACATCGCATTGAGTCCAACTGATTTACCGGAACCGGTTGTTCCAGCAACGAGCAAATGAGGCATCTTGGCAAGATCAACGACAACTGGTTTTCCTGCAATATCATGACCCAGGGCAATTGAAAGGGGTGAGCTGGAATTATGGAATGTATCCGATGATAAAATTTCAGTTAGCTGAACCATTTTCCTATTAGTGTTAGGTATTTCAATGCCAACTACCGATTTTCCTGGAATTACCTCAACTACTCTTACACTTATCACTGCTAGAGATCTAGCAATATCTTGAGCAATATTTGTAATTTTGCTTGCTTTGGTTCCTGGTGCAGGCTGGATCTCAAATCTAGTAATAACTGGTCCAGGGATCACAGAAACAACCTTAGCTTCTATTCCAAATTCTTGAAGTTTAATTTCAAGCTTGTCAGCAACTTCATCAAGTTCTTCTTTGGTTAGAGAAGACCCATCATCAAGCACTCTGTCCAAGAGATCCGTTGAGGGGAGTTCTGAGTTTATATTTTTATCCTTAGATTTATAAACAGTAGATGTTGCCGCTGGTTCATTTTTTGGAATATCAGCTTTTGAAACTGATGCAATAGTTTCTTGTGATCCAGCTTCTTGCTGAACAATTGCAGGTTTTAATTTAGGAAGATTTAATTCTCTTGGTTTTGCCTCGGCAACTGAACGCTCAACTATAGGTTGATTTTTGGATTTAAACTTTGATAAGTCAATTAATCTTATGCCGTTAATCAAAAATCTAAAGAAATTATAAAATTGCGTAATAATTGCTATCGCTAGATATTTAGCTCCTCGACCAAGAGCATCTATAACAAATAACCATGAAAATGAAAAAGTTAAGGAGATAGATGCTAGGAAGAAAATTACTATAAAAATTAATGAGCCTACCACTCCAAAAATGTTAGAAAGATTGGAAAAAATTAAAGCTCCAACTATGCCTCCAGAAGAGGATTGTGGAAAAAGATCGCCTGAATAATAAAATTCACTGAGTGATGAAAATGAGCCCAGCAAAAAAATTGCTGAAGTAATTTTAATAATTTTATGAGTTCTATCAGACGG
>CEQN01108982.1_pt1 | contig 11202 bp, 11 predicted proteins | sample 427011 | NCBI WGS metagenome assembly CEQN01 (sample SAMEA2621277, study PRJEB7988) | marine metagenome | biome: marine biome (ENVO:00000447); feature: deep chlorophyll maximum layer (ENVO:xxxxxxxx); material: "saline water (ENVO:00002010), including plankton (ENVO:xxxxxxxx)" | depth 120 m
CAAATTCTTCAAATTTTAAAGGTCTATTATCCATTGCCGCAGGTAGCCGAAATCCATAATTAACAAGATTTTCTTTTCGAGATCTATCTCCACCATACATAGCATGAACTTGTGATATTGTTACATGACTTTCATCTATAACCATTAAATAATCTTTTGGAAAATAATCCAATAGACAAAAAGGTCTAGTTCCAGGATTTCTTCCATCTAAATATCTTGAGTAATTTTCAATTCCTGAACAATAACCAAGTTCACGAATCATTTCTATATCAAACTCAGTTCTTTCTTTTAAACGTTTAGCTTCTATATGTTTTCCAATTTCTTTAAAATAATCAACTTGCTTTACCAGATCTATCTGAATTTGATTAATCGCATTCTGTAAAATATCTGGAGATGTCACAAAAATATTGGCAGGGTATAGTGTAACTTGTTTTTGAGAATCTATTATTTTATTGCTAATTGGATCAAATATTTCAATCTCGTCAATTTCATCTCCAAAAAAATGAATCTTGAAAGCTGTATCAGTATATCCTGGATATATATCAATTATATCACCCTGAACCCTAAAGTTCCCTCTCTCAAAACCAGTCGTGTTTCTTGAATATAAACTTTGGACTAATTTTTTAAGAAGATTAGTCCTAGATATTTTTTGATTTTTTTCTAAACTAATTACATTCTTTTTAAATTCAGCGGGGTTTCCAATTCCATATAAACATGAAACTGATGCTACTACTATTATATCTCTTCTTCCGGAAAGCAATGATGAAGTAGTACTTAACCTTAATTTTTCTATATCTTCATTAATTGAAAGATCCTTTTCAATGTAAGTTCCGCTTAAAGGCATATATGCTTCAGGTTGATAATAATCATAATAAGAAACAAAATATTCAACTGCATTTTCAGGAAAAAATTGTTTAAACTCTGAATACAATTGTGCTGCCAAAGTTTTATTATGAGCTAAAACTAATGTTGGTCTTGCTAAATCTTGAATTACGTTTGCGACAGTGAAGGTTTTTCCTGACCCTGTAACCCCTTGAAGAGCGATATATTTATCATCGTTCTTGAAACCGGATAAAATTTCTTTTATGGCTTCAGGCTGATCACCTGTCGGTAAAAAATCAGAAAAAATCTTGAATTCCATTTATAAGCTTTGAATACAAAAGTATATGTTTTTATTACTTTTCAGCTATTGATTTATAATCACTAATTTTAATATTATATATTAACAATAATATTTTTATTAATTCATATTTTTTTTAAAAAAAATGAAAAAACTTATTTCTAAAAAGAAACCCTTTTTCCCTATTTCAAATATTTTAAAAAAATATTTAATTGGTTTTAATAGATGGTTTGATATACCGGTTTCTTATGATGACTTATTAAGGTTTCAAGGTAGTGTTGCAGTTTATGATGATAATGAAAATGATACTTTATGGACTCGGGTTTACTACTCTGATATTGAATTAAAAGAAATTGATTATAATTTAAAAAAAATTTATACTATTCTTCACTCTGATGGTAATATTTCAACTATTGCATATTTAAATATTGACGCTATAGATTACTGTACTTTTGGAAATTCAAAGCCTTTTAGAGTAAAAGTTAGGAATATACTAAATGATAACTTTACTTATTTTTACATAAAGAAAACTGACTCTTCAAGAGTTTTTGGATTAGAGTTTGAACATATACTTTCTCCATATAATTTGAATTTTTTAGTTAATGAATCAACATTAATTGAGGAGCATATTGCTGGAATACCTGGAGATGTTTTTATAAAAGATATGCTTCCTAAATGTTCCGAATCAGAACAAGCTCAAATTGCTAAAGAATATGTAAAATTTAATGAAAGGTGTATGATTCGATTACTAGGAGATATGAGGGCCTATAATTATGTTATTGTACCTATCCATGATTTTGATCAAGTTATCTATAGAATTAGAGCTATTGATTTTGATCAACAAAGCTTTGAAGGAAAGTTTTCAGTTTATCGCCCACAATTTTTTAAAGAAAATCAACCTATTATTAAAATGATCCAAAAAAAACTTAATCATGATTCAATTGATCAATATAAAATTGAAGAAAGATCAATTGTTGCTAAAAGAATTATTAGTAATGAGGAAAAAATTGACCAATTATTATTGTCAATGAAAAATAGTTCAATTACTAATAATGATAATTTAAATAAGTTAAAACTTGAAATATATAAGTATACAAAAGATGAAGCTTTTAAGGACAGTAAATCAATGGGAGATGTAATGGAGGCTTCATTAGCTTTTTTAAAAAGAAATTATAAAAACATCAAACCAATTTCATTTCTTAGAAATTGAATTTGATATAATCAAATGACAAAATTATTTAGGACATATCAATAAAATTGATCATAATCTAAATCAGTGTTATCTTTATTTTTTTCTATATTGATATCAGAATTTGATTCTTCAAATATTTTTGTTGGAGAATTTTCTGGCACCTCTCCTTTAGAAAAAACTAGATTAGGATATTTTGTATTCTTATTACATTCAGAAACCTCCATAACTTGAATAAAAAAAGTCCACAATTCTAAAAAATCATAGATATAAAGCAGACGATTGTTTTCAGCGTTAAAAATTGTATTTAAGGTTTCATTAGAGTAATCTTTTCCAATTCCCATATCAATTAAGCTCATTTCATCTCCTTGTTCCCAGTTTTCATTAGTTTTAAAAAAAGATGCCATTTCTTTTCCTTCAAACCCATATATTTTAATTATTAAATTATGAAGATCCTTAAGTAGAAATTTTTCATCCATCTCTATGTCACGAAGCACGTCATCTTCTACATCTAAAATCGTTCTTATCCTTAATATCATTAATTTTTATTTGTTAGTGTTAATTGAAACAATAAGTATAATTGAGTGCTAAAGATTATAGTTGCCAAAAATAAATGAATTGGTTGAGTACTTACTGGAAAATTCATATAATACATTAGGACACCAGTTAAAATTTCAAGACCTATAGTAGCGATCAAAACCTTTAATGCATTTGGAATAAAATTATTTCTGTAAAACTCAATAAAAAGATATAAATGAGTGACTAGAATGATTATTGAGAAACTCCTATGAAAATAAAATTTAATTGGTGCAAACTTTAGCCACAACCCATGATTAATGGGATATTCATTCATCTGAAGATCTATAAATTGTCTTACTTGGGTTCCACTAAATATTTGAATTAAAGTCAATATAAAACCAATTAAGGTTATGTAAACTATTTTTTTATTATTCTTTAAACAAATTTTTTTATTTTTAGTTAGATGAAGAATAAAAATAAGTAAGGCAAGAATAGCTAATGCCATTATCATATGAAAAGTTATTTTAAGGGGGAGCAGATTAGAGTCAACCACTTCTTTTCCTAGCCATGCCTGAAAACCCATACCCATAACTACTAATAAAGAGCCTAAAACAATTATCTTATTTTTTTTCCAAAATTTAATTGAAAAAAATAACATTGAAAGAGTAGCAATTCCAGCAATTACTCCAATTAGTCTATTTATAAATTCAATCCATGTATGATATACATTAAAAACAGCATAATCATGCTTTAAATATGGAGCCCAGTTATTCTCATTAAAAAACTCACCTGATTTAAAGTCTCTCTTAGCTACTCTCAATGATTCTTCTATAATTATCACCTCGTTTTTATGATAAAAAACACTTGACTTCCAGTCTAATTGAGCTCTTTGTGTAGGTGGTATTATGTATCCAAAGCATTTTGGCCAATCAGGACATCCCATTCCACTCCCGGTCACTCTAACAGTAGCACCAGCTGCTATCACAAGAAAAATTAAAATTATTGAAGCTCTTAAAGAAAAATCAAATTTATTATTCATTAGTTTTCAGTCCTAATTTTTTTCCTGTTATTTTCATTAATTCAAAAGCAGCATTTTTTTTATTTGGAATTTTTCCTTCCAAAATAGCCTCTTTAATTACTTCTTTTATTTTACCAACTTCTTTGCAAGGTTTTATATTAAAATAACCCATTATGTAATCCCCATCAATAGGGGGTTGAAAATTTCTAATTTTATCTCTTTTTTCTACCTCAATAATCTTATTTGTTACTAATTCAAAGTTTTTATGATATTCAGAAAATTTTTTTTTATTTTTTGTTGTTATATCAGCTTTACAAAGAGAGATTAAATCATCTATATCATCACCAGCATCAAAAACTAATCTTCTTACTGCAGCATCAGTAACTATATCTTGGGCAATAATAATAGGACGTGAACTCATTAAAATAAGTTTTTGAACATATTTCAGTTTTTCATTTAATGGCATTTTAAGTCTTTTAAATAATTTATAAACCATTTTGGAACCAATGAATTCATGTCCGTAAAATGTCCATCCTACATTTTTAATTAGTTTTTTTGTAGTAGCTTTTCCAATATCATGAAGAAGTGCAGCCCATCTTAGCCATATATTGTTGGTTGAATTACAGATGTTATCTAAAACTTGTAGCGTATGATTAAAGTTATCTTTGTGTTTAAATCCATCTATTTCTTCAACACCCTTCAAATTAGTTAATTCAGGTAAAATGAAAATTAATAATCCAGTTTGATCTAAAATTTTGAATCCGTAAGATGGTTTCTTTGATTGAATAATTTTATTTATTTCTTCAATAATTCTTTCTTCAGAGATGATTTTAATTCTCTCCTTATTTTTTATTATTGATTTTAAAGATTTTTCTTCAATTTTAAAATTTAATTGACAAGCAAACCTTATACACCTTAGCATCCTCAGCGGATCATCACTATATGTTTTGTCTGGATGCAAAGGTGTTCTTAGTATTTTATTTTTTAAATCATTTAAACCATTAAATGGATCAATAATTTCTCCAAAATCTAATGGATTTAAACTTATTGCTAGAGTATTAATAGTAAAATCACGTCTATTCTGATCATCTTCTAAAGAACCAGCTTTAATATTTGGATTTCTACTATCGATTGAGTAAGATTCTTTTCTAGCACCAACAAATTCAAGAACTAGATCATTCCAAGTAAACATTGCAGTCCCATAATTTTTAAAGATTTGAATTTTACTTGAATTATGCAGTTCTTTTTTCAAAGCCTTTGCAACATCAATACCACTTCCAACACATACTATATCAATATCTTTAGATTTTTTTTTATTTAATAAAAAATCTCTCACAAACCCCCCAACTATGTATGATTCAATATTTAATTTTTCAATTACTTTTTTTAATATTTGAAAGAGTTTTGAATTAAGCAAGTTTTCTGTTGATAGCAATTCCATTTATTTGCGAATTGTTAAAATTTTTCCATCATCAATTTTAAATATTCTTGATGGTTTGTTTCCTGATTTTTCTTTTTCCAAATTTACAACATGATCAACACCTTCCAAAATTGAGCTTGTAATTTCTGAAAAAAAAACAGGTGTTTTATTTCCACTAAGATTTGCAGAACTAGAAACTATAGGTTTACCAAATTCAGTTATTAACTCATTACTAAATTTGTGCTTGGGTATCCTAATTGCTAATGTATTATCTTTTGCAATAATATTTTCAGCAATATTTTGAGGATTATTGTATATTATTGTAGTAGGAGTTGAATCATTAATTAATAACTCTATATCTTGAGTTACACCAGAAACATATTTTTTAAGCATCTTTATATCTTGAACAAGACATATTAGAGCTTTTTCTGATATGCGATTTTTGATTTTAAAAATTTTTTTAACAGCCTCAAAATTTGTTGCATCACATCCTATTCCCCAAACAGTATCCGTTGGATATAAAATTGTGCCTCCATTTTTTAATACTTTAATAGCCTTTTTTAATTCATTTTTCATTAAAAAAATTTTATCAAAAATACAGTTTAATATATACTAAGTTATAAATATTGATTTCTATTTATATTTGTATTTCATTATGAAAGTTGCATTAATAATTTCAACATATAAATCTTCAGTCGCACTTAGTATCATTTTTGATGCTATATCTAGACAAGTTCAATTGCCCAATGAAATAATTATTGCTGAAGATGGAAATGATAAAAAAACTCTAGAAGTTATTAATTCATGGAAAAATAAAATTTCATCGAAACTTATTCATGTCTATCAAGAAGATATCGGTTTTAGAAAAGCCTTAATTCTTAATAAAGCTTTTCAATTATCAAGATCAGATTATATAATACAAATTGATGGTGATTGTATACCTAATGAGTATTTTATTTATGATCATATAGCTAATTCAAAAAAAGGTTTTTATTTATATGGAACTAGAGTTCATATTTTAAAAAAATATGTTCCAAAACTTTTGGAGTATTACCAAAATAAAAATGAAAGAGTATTTTTTTCATTTTTTAGTCCTAAAATCAAAAAAAGATTTAGAAAAATCAGAATACCCTTTTTAAAATACCTTTATATGTCTAAAAATGAAATATCTCATAAGTTTAGAGGTTGTAATACTTCTTTTTGGAGAAAGGATTTTATTTCTGTTAATGGATATAATAATGAATTTAAAGGCTGGGGAAGAGAAGACTCAGACTTAATGATTCGCCTACACAATTTAGGAGTTAAAGGAAAAAGAATTAAGTTTAGCGCCATAGTTTATCATCTTGATCATGATCAAAAAGATGAATCAGACATATTAAATAACGATTTGATTCAAAAAAAATCTATTTTAAATAAGAAAATTGAAGCAGACAATGGATTATTTCAATTGATTCAAAAAAATTGATAATTCATCCTTAAAATATCCAAATTTGAATCTTTCATAGTATCTAAGAATTTCTTTATTTTTGAGTTTGAAGTTTATAAAACTTTTTTCATAATTCATTATATGAACACCTACCTCCTTTGATGATTGACTAATCCATCCATTTGGATTTATTTGAGGAGAAAAAATTGAAAAACTTGGTAATTTGAGTGCTTTAGCAATATTTATTGCACCTCCTTCATTACCTATTATTGCATCGCATTGTGAAACAGCTAAAATATAATCTCTAAGACTATTAGGTGTTAAATTTAAAATTGATTGTCTGGATCTAGGACTTAACAAATTAAAAATTGATTTTGCCTCATTTTCCTGATCTTTCAAGTAGTTCAAAATTAATTTTACATTATAATGCTTAGTTATAAAATTTATAATTTCACTCATTTTATTTAAGGGATAAGTTTTTAGTTTAGAACTACCCATTAGGCTGATCATAATGATAGGTTGACATTTTTCGTTTATTTTTTTCTTTACAATTTGTTTTTCTTTCTTACTGAAATATATTTTTGGTTTTGTTAAGTATTCAAATTGATCACCAATAATAGGCTTCAATAATTCTAACCTATTAACTATTGTTAATTGTAAACCATTATCTGTTCTTTTGTGTTTTCTTAAAATAGATTTTGAATAAACCCATTTTGAATACCATTTCTTATACCCAATTTTAAATTTTGCATTGGTAAACCAAGTTGTTAGATAACTTTCTGTCTTTCCATAAGCATCTATTACAAAATCATATTTTTTATATTGTCGATCCATTAAAAACTTAAAAAAAGATATTTTGTTTTTTTTAAAATAATCTTCAAAAACTATTACATTATCAATGTTTAAATTATTTTCAAGTATTGGTAATGTATGTCTATTTGCAACAAAATCGACTTCAGATGATGGATTCCATTTTTTAATATTTTCACATAATAAACTGCTGATTAGAACATCTCCAATCATTTTTTGTTGAATTATTAATATCTTCATTTAATTTAATTAGTCTTAAACAAAAGTACTTTTATTTGAAATAACTTATAAATCAAAAGGTGCTATATTTGACTTCATGTTAGATTTAACTGTAGTAATTGTAAATTATAGATGCTGGGATACTCTTTCTATTTGTCTTGAAAGTTTAAAAAATCAGTCAGTAAAAATTAAAAAAGTTATTGTAGTTGATAATTTTTCTAATGATAATAAAATAGATGGCTTTATTGATAAATTCTATTGGGTCGATTTTATTCAAGAACAAGTTAATGGTGGTTTTTCACATGGAAATAATATAGGAGCTAAATTAGCTAAAACAAAATGGATTTTATTTCTTAATCCAGATACTGAAATCCCAAAAAATTGTTTTGAAACTTTAATAAAGTTTTGTGATAATAATTCTGATTTTAGATTAATTACTATAAAACAAATTAATAAAAAAGGAGAATTGACATATCCTTTTGGAGTATTTCCTAATACATTAAACGTAGTGCCTCTTTTTCGAAGTATAGAAAGACTATTTAATAGATCACAATCAAAAAAAATAATTTGTAAAAATGATATTTCTTTTCCTAATTGGATATCAGGATCTTTTATTTTAATTAGAAAAGAAGATTTTTCTAAAATAGGAGGTTGGGATGAGAGCTTTTGGATGTACTTTGAAGATGTAGATTTATGTAAAAGAGCCGATGAAAATCTAATGAAAAGAGTTATTTTAAATACATGGAGTTGTATTCACAATCATGGGGGTGCATCTAGAAAAAACAATGAAATTAAAATTAAAACAAAATCGGAAGTAATAATCTCTTCTCATAAATATGTTAATAAACATTTTTCAGGTTTAAATAAATTAGTTGCTCAAATATTAATTATAATACAATCAGCAATTGAGTTAGTTATATTATCTTTTTTTTCAAAAGTAAAACGAGGTGTTTTTTTAAACCTTATTTCTTATTGGATTAGAATAATTACTATAAAATAAATTAATCTAAGTCTCAACTAATTATTTTGAAATGTCAAAAATGTATATTTGTTAAAACTTGATTATGGGTTGTTTAGTTGGTATAGATTTCGGCGAAAAAAGAACAGGCATTGCTCATACTGATCCTTTTCAACTAATTGCCAGTGGTTTGACAACTTTATCTCCTGACAAATCATTAATTTTTTTAAAAGAATATGTTTTAAAAAATGAAGTTGAGGCAATAATTATTGGGGAGCCAAAACAAAAAGACGGAAATTTTTCAAGTATTGAAAAAAACATAAAATTTTTTATTGAGAAGCTAAAAACACAAATACCAAATATTAAAGTTATTAGACATCATGAAATATATACGTCAAAACTTGCTAATCAAACAATTATTGATCTTGGAATTAAAAAAAGTAAAAGGAGAAATAAGTCACTTATTGATCAAGTTAGTGCTACTATAATTTTACAATCATATTTAGAACTTATAAAATTTCAAAAATGATTTTACCTATTGTTGCTTATGGAGATCCAGTTTTAAAAGTTAGGGCAAAACAGATTGATAAGGACTTTCCTAATCTAAAAGATTTTATCAATAATATGTGGGAAACTATGTACAATGCTAATGGGGTGGGTTTGGCAGCTCCACAGATTGGGTTTTCAATTCGAGTTTTTATAGTTGATACTAGTCCATTTGCAGACTCTAATACCATGGATGAGGATGAGTTCAATGTTTTAAAATCTTTTAAAAAAGTAATGATTAATCCAATGTTAGTTGAAGAAACAGGGAAAGAATGGGTCTTCAATGAAGGTTGTCTTAGCATACCTGAAGTGAGATCAGATATTATTAGATTAAATAATATTTTGATTAAATATTATGATGAGGATTTTAAGTTACACCAAAATTCATATGATGGTATTATAGCAAGAGTAATTCAACATGAATATGATCATATTGAAGGAACTCTTTTTACTGATAAATTATCACCTTTAAAAAGGAAACTAATTAAGGGTAAGTTAAAAAATATAAGCTTGGGAAAAGTTGAAACTGATTATGAGATGAAGTTTAATAAATCAATTAAAAATAGATAGATATTTATTTAAAGTAATTAAGTTATCGTATTAGAGATCTTTGACTTTATAAATAAACAAATTATATATGAATTCTAGAAAAAAACAGCTTGATTTAATAAATCAATTATTAGATATAATGGATGAACTAAGGTTAAAATGTCCCTGGGATAAAAAACAAACATTTCAAACTTTAAGAACTTTAACAATAGAGGAGGTGCATGAGCTTTCTGAAGCTATTATGGAAAAAAATAATAGTAAAATAATGTCTGAGTTGGGGGATATTTTTTTGCATATTATTTTTTATTCAAAAATAGCTTCAGATGATAATATATTTGACATAGGTGATGTTACTCATTTATTATGTGAAAAATTAATTAATCGTCACCCACATATATATGGAGATATAAAAGTTAGTAATGTAAATGATGTTAAAAATAATTGGGAGCTTATAAAGCTTAACGAAGGGAACAAAAGTATTTTTTCAGGAATCCCTGAAAGTCTTCCAGAAATAATTAAGGCTCTAAGAATTCAGGACAAAGCTTCAGGAGTTGGATTTGAGTGGAAAAACTCAAATGATGTTTGGAAAAAGTTTAAAGAAGAAGAAAATGAATTTTTAGAAGCAATTCATCTTAAAGACAAATCATTAATTGAGAATGAATTTGGAGATTTAATGTTTTCTTTGATAAATTATGCAAGATTTATTAAAATAGATCCAGACATGGCCTTGAGGAAATCTAATAAAAAGTTTGTAGATAGATTTAAATATATGGAGAAAGAGATAAAACTAAAAAACAAATCGATAAATTCAATGAATTTAGAGGATATGAATTTTTATTGGAGAGAAGCTAAAAAAAATATTTAAACTAATCTTTTTCATTTAAAATTTCATTATTCGGATGGTCACTTTTTTTATCAATTTTATTTAAAGAGTTTTTTAGAGATTTTATCTTATTTAGTCTTTCTTTGCTTGTAAATAGTTTTGTTGTTAGCTTGTTTAAATTATCAGTAACTTCCTTCAGAAGAGGGCTATCATTACTTGATTTACTAAAAAAATCAAGATTATTTTCTAATTGATTTATGTCATTTTGAAGAACATCAATGCTTTTTTTATAAAAATCAATTTTATCTTGAAGTTTTTGAACATTATTACTTAAACAATTCATTTCAATTTCAAACAAAATATTTGATTTATCATTTTTTATTGATTTTCTCTCTTTAACAATTTTTTTAATTTTTTTTAAAAAAATTGTAATTATTTTATTTTCTAATAAATTACTTGATTCGCCAAGTGATTCAATTTTTTTCCATTCATTTAAAAAAATTTCAGTCACATTTTTTTCAGTAAATTTAACTTCGTCAAGTTCTTTTATGATATTTTCTTTTTTATTAAAAAGATCTTTTTCTTCGGCATTATCTTTTTCATTA
>CEQN01002614.1_pt1 | contig 11169 bp, 9 predicted proteins | sample 427011 | NCBI WGS metagenome assembly CEQN01 (sample SAMEA2621277, study PRJEB7988) | marine metagenome | biome: marine biome (ENVO:00000447); feature: deep chlorophyll maximum layer (ENVO:xxxxxxxx); material: "saline water (ENVO:00002010), including plankton (ENVO:xxxxxxxx)" | depth 120 m
GTATGGTTGGTCAAATAATAGTTCAGTAGTTCTTATTTAAAGCATGTAATGGTATTAAAGAGGGTTCTCTAGCGAGAACCCTCTATTATTATGTAAACATTTTTTACCTGATGCGAAATTCTCTGGAAATTAGATTTCAGGAATCACTTCTACAGTAATGAGATGGGAAGATTGTCAAATTAATAAACCAAGATTGCCTTTCATAATTTCAGTAGATGATGATATAACGCTAGAAATCGATTTTAATGTCACAAGATAAAGCATATAATGTTATTAAATATCGTATATATTGTGTAAAAGGGATTAGGAGCGATTGTTATGCAAGTATCGTGTCTTCAACAGAATCTTAGTAGAGGATTAGCTATTGTAGGGAGGGCTGTTGCATCTAGAAGTAATTTACCTGTTTTGCAAAATGTGAAAATTGTTACAGATCAGGGAATGCTTGTTTTGACTGCGACAAATCTTGATATTGCAATAACAACACGTATAGGGGCCCAGGTAGAAGAAGAAGGAGAATTAACTATTCCTGCTCGATTATTGACTGACTTTGTTAATTCTTTACCAGATGATCGAATCGACATTGTTTCTTCAGAAGGATCACCGGCTGTTTCATTTAAATGTCAAAAATTTGAGGCAAACATAAATGGAACTTCTGCAGATGATTTCCCCCCAATACCAGAAGTAGATGAAGGATCAGTTATAAAAATATCTCCACAAGTTCTTAGAGATACCATTGATCACGTTGCATTTGCTGCTGCGACAGAAGATTCTCGACCAGTTTTGACAGGATTGAAGATTGAAGCTAGTGGTGATCAGTTTACTTTTGCTGCTGCTGATGGATTTAGGCTTGCTGTATATGAAGGTAAATTAGCAGATGCAATGACTGATCCCATAGAATTTATTATTCCTGCCAAAGCTATGCAAGAAGTAGGCAGACTCATAGGAACAGATGATTCACAGATAGAATTTACGGTTACACCAACTGGAACACATGCTTTATTTAATATTGGGAATGTAGAAATTGTTTCGCAGTTAATGCCAGGTTCTTTTCCTAACTTTAGGTCTTTGATACCAAGTGAATATAAACACAGGATTGTTTTAAAACGAACTGAATTTGTAAGAGCTGTTAAATCAGCTTCGATTTTTGCTAGGGATGGAAGCGGAATTGTTAGATTTCAAATTATCGATGGGGACGACGGCGGAGGAATATCTATTACGTCAAGGGCTGAAGAGCTAGGAGATCATCAAGGTGAAATTAACGGTGAAGTTGAAGGTGAAGTTGATGATGATTCAAAAATAGCTTTCAATAGTAAGTATTTGGCTGAAGTATTAGATGTATTAGAAGAAGGAGATATTTCATTCGAAATGTCTAATCCTTCGAGCCCTGGAGTTGTTAAAAGTGTTGGCAAACAAGATTATACTCATGTAATTATGCCTATGTTTGTTCAATGGTAACGACACAAACCATTTAAAATAGACGTCTTTGGTAATACAGTAATTGGATACTCAACGTATTACTAATTTAGATTTTCTTAGAGGAATTGAATTACTAACATGCCTAGTAATGCAATTCTATTATTTTCGCGTTACCTGCTTCTGCGTATTGGAATCATTAAAAAGAGTAATATTGAACTATGAAAACATTAAGGCTTATTTTAGGAGATCAGCTATCGCATTCCATTTCTAGTCTTAATGGTATTGATAAAACAAATGACGTTATTCTGATGTGCGAGGTAATGGAAGAGGCTACATATGTTAAGCATCATAAAAAAAAGATAGCCTTTATTTTTTCTGCAATGAGACATTTTGCAGATGAATTAATCAATTTAGGGTATAAGGTTTTATATACTAAATTAGATGACCCTACAAATTCTGGAACTTTTTCTAAAGAAATAGAACGTACCATTATTTCCCATACTGTAGATGAGATTGTTGTAACTCACCCTGGAGAATTTCGAGTTTTACAAGAAATATTGTCATGGGAGATTCAGTATGGTGTTCCAGTTGATGTTCGTCTTGATACAAGATTTTTATCTACTTTGGAAGAATTTGCTGACTGGGCAGAAGATCGCAAACAATTAAGGATGGAGTATTTTTATCGAGAAATGAGAAAAAACTATTCCATCCTCATGGATGATGATGATAATCCTTTGGGAGGGAAGTGGAATTATGATTCTGAGAACCGTAAATTTCCTAAAGGTAGAATCAATATTCCCAAAACATATGAATCAGAGCCTGATGAAATAACTTTAGAAGTTATGGCCTTAGTAAATAATAAATTTAAAGATCATTTTGGAAATTTAGAACCTTTTAATTTTGCTGTTACCCATGATCAAGCTTTAGTAGCTCTGAATCAGTTTATTGATCAGAGACTTCATAATTTTGGTGACTATCAAGACGCTATGATCGAAGATGAACCTTGGATGTACCATTCTCATATAAGTTTTTACTTAAATTGTGGGTTATTACTTCCTAGAGAATGCATAGAAGCTGCGGAAAGGGCGTACTATGACGGTAAGGCACCTCTTAACTCTGTAGAAGGTTTTATTCGTCAGATTATAGGTTGGAGAGAATATATTAGGGGAATTTATTGGTTAAAAATGCCCGAGTATTCAGAGCTCAATTTTTTTAACGCCTCTAGAGATTTGCCTGAGTTTTACTGGACAGGCGAAACAGAAATGAATTGTTTGAAACAATGTGTGTCCGAAACCAAACAAAATGCATACGCTCATCATATTCAGCGTCTTATGGTTTTAGGAAATTTTGCTCTTATATCAGGAGTTTCTCCAAGTCAGGTCAATGAGTGGTTTTTAACAGTTTACGCTGATGCATATGAATGGGTTGAGTTACCCAATGTTTCAGGAATGATCCTATTTTCTGATGGTGGGTATTTAGCTAGTAAACCATATGCAGCAGGAGGAAGCTATATAAATAAAATGTCAGATTATTGTGATAGCTGTACTTACAGTGTCAAAAAGAAGAGTGGCCCAGAAGCATGCCCTTTTAATTATTTATATTGGGATTTCTTGGTTCGCAATAGAGAGAAATTAAGTAGTAATCCTCGAACAGCTATGATGTATAGGACATATGACCGCATGTCAAATGATAAGAAGAATGCAATCAAATATGATAGCGATCAGTTTTTTCTACATATTGGTTAAGTAAATTTATATATGGGCGTTAGAATAAGGGTGGAGAAAGCTAACCTACTCTTCTAAAAATGATAGAGATAAGTATATAAGAAGGAGCCAACATGTTTGATAACTGGAATATAAATAGTAACCATGATCTCGCTGCTAAAATTCAACGCCTAGAAGACATAGAAGCCATTCGTAATCTTAAAGCTAGATATTGTGCCTTTTGTGATGATGCTTATGATCCTGACGGCATAGCGAGTTTATTTGTTGAAGATGGGATATGGGAAGGAGGAATACGGGTACGTGGAAAATATGAAGGGCGTGAAGCTATAAAGTCTTATTTTACAGGCACTAGTAGTCGTATTACATTTTCAGTCCACAATGCTATTAACCCTATTATCGAAGTTGATGGAGACACTGCCCACGCAAGGTGGAATTTATTTCAACCTTGTACAGAATCAGGACAAGCCTATTGGGTATCAGGTGTATACCAAGATGATTACGTGAAAGTAGACGGGCAATGGTTTTTTAAGCACCTTCGGATAACTTTTGATTTCTGGACAACTTTTGAGCAGGGTTGGGACAAACAAGCATTTCCTATTTCTTAAGCTCAATTTATCGTAGGAAGTACGATGTCTAAGGTTTAATGAATGTTTTAAGGAATTCTTCGACGCTTCTTCTATTTGGCATAGATGTTTGAGCCCCTTTTTTTGTAACAGATAAAGCAGCTGTGGCAATAGCAAAATTGCAGGCATCTAAAAAGTTATTACCCTCTGTTATTGATATTGCTAATCCGGCAATAAAAGCATCACCTGCTCCGGTCGTATCTATAACATCTACCTCAAAGCTTTTTAGTATTTTTGTATTGTTATCAAAAGATACGGCTACTCCTTCTTGAGCTAATGTTATTAGCGGGGTAGCACCAGGGTGTGATTTTGATATTGATTCACAAGCTTTTATAGCTTGTTCGTGGGTTCTAATATTAATACCTGTTAAGTTTTCAGCCTCTATATTGTTAGGTGTTAAATAGGAGCAAAAATCCATCATAGTAAAAGATTCTTCATTTGAAGGGGCTGGATCCCAAAATATAGGGATATTTTTTGATTTAGCATATTTAGCTATTGAAATATTTAGTTCAATAGGGACTTCATTTTGGAGTAACAAAAAGTCAGCACCTTTGAGAGATTCTTTAGCTACTTTAAACTGCTCTTCCGGGAAAGACATATTAGCTCCATATACAGCTGAAATAGAGTTTTCTCCATATTTGTCGACAGATATAAGGGCTACACCAGTAGAAGCCTCTTTATCTACAAGCACAAAGGAATCATCTATATTGTGCAGAGATAATGATTCTTTAAGTTCTTTTCCGAAATTGTCATTTCCAACTCTACCAACCATTCTTATGTTTGCTCCTAGACTTGCGCAAGCAACAGCCTGATTAGCTCCTTTACCACCTGGTATGGTTGAGAAATGATTGGCAGATAAAGTTTCACCGGGTTTTGGAATGTTTTCTCCTGTTACAACCAGATCCATATTTAGGCTTCCAACAACAACTCCAGTAACATTATTTTGTTTCATTCTTAAAACCACCTAATTATTAAAAGAAGCAATGAGATAAAAGTTTTATTATCAACCTATTTGAATGATATGATGACATTTCTTCATTTGCATTGTAAATCATTGAAGTTTTGCAATTATAAGAAGTAACTAAATTAAAAGGATTAATATTGAACTATGAAAACTAACTTAAAAACTTCGTTTATTCCAAAAACTAATGTTCAAATTACGCAACTAGGTATGGGCGGAGCTCCTTTACAGGATAAATGGGGAACTACTAGAGAAGATGCTCTTGGAGCCTTAAGAACAGCTTACGATGAAGGCGTTAGATATTTTGATACAGCACCATTTTATGGATCAGGATCAAGTGAGATATATAATGGCGAGTTTCTTTCATCAATAAATCGAAATGATTTTGTATTATCAAGTAAGGTAGGGAGACTGATACAACCTGATAAAACAGCAACATTCAATTATTCACGAGATGATGTGTTACAGTCGATTGAGGAGAGCCTAACTCGTCTTAATCTAGACTCAATCGATATTTTATTTATACATGATCCTGATGATCATTATGAAGAAGCACTAAATCAGGCCTATCCAACTATTGCAGAGCTTAAATCTCAAGGAGTTATTAAAGCAATAGGTGTTGGGATGAATCAGTGGGAGATGTTATCGCGATTTGCAAATGAAGCAGACTTTGATTGTTTTCTGCTTGCAGGTAGATATACCTTGTTAGATCATTCGGCTCTGCATGAGTTTATGCCATTGTGTGTTGAGAAAGAGATTGGAGTTATCATAGGAGGTCCTTATAATAGTGGTGTTCTTGCATCAGATTTGAATACTGAAACCACATATTTTTACCAACCTGCTCCAGATGATATCGTTAGCAGAACTCGTACAATAAAGGCAATCTGTGATAGATATGATGTTCCATTAAAAGCTGTAGCTCTTCAGTTTGGACTCAACCATCCTGCAGTAATATCTACTATTCCGGGGCCTAGAAATTCTGAGCATATGTTAGAAAATATAAAAATGTCTGAAGTTGATATTAATCCTGATTTATGGGAAGAATTGAAACATGAAAATCTTATAGATAGAGATTGCCCGACGAAATCTATTTAATCTTTTCTTTAAAAGCTAAATTAGCACTATGACTTATTTCCATGTTTGAACACCTCCGTGATGAGAGCATGTGCCACTTCTATTTGTGCTATAGCTAACTGTTCCATCCTTACATATTGCTGACGGAGACTTATTTAAAGTAGATGCACATTTCCATAAACCACTTTGTGAAAAAATAGCCTGTTTTTGAAGGGTTAGATATTTTGATTCACGACCACTAGGTATTTCGGTATAAACTCTAGCTAATCCATATTTTACTAATTCGGCATTGTAGTCAATTTCATGTTCTGTAGCAGAATGGATATATGCTAAAAGTCTTTCGTATTTGTCTCGTTGAGAGCCAATATCTAAATCATCATATAGATGGATTTTTGTACCGGGAGGAAGTTTAGATGACAAAAATTCAGTTGCTTTATCTCCCCACATATCTAAACAGGTTATGTCAGTTATGTTGCCATATTCTCCTGGTTTATTTGGCATAGATGTTTCAGGAGTATCAATTCCAAGTAGCCTGACTTTATCAGTAGTTCCATCGGGAAATTCTATTACGATGGTGTCTCCATCGATAATTCTATTAACTATTACTTCTGCTTCATAAAATAAATTGACAGGTTCAGTGATATTTGGCATTACAGTCGAGGCAACGTTAACGTTGTTTATCAAAGGAGATAAACTAGAGTTATTAGAAATTGATTTAGTAGGTAAAGGTGTTGCTGGGTCGTATTGATCCGTAGTGCTAATTTTTGATTGGACGGTTGACGCAGGATTTTGTAAGGGATCATCAGTATTAGTAACAAAAACACGAGTCAAAATAAATACAATTACTATCAACAATAATATGAAAAATGCTTTTTGCTTGTATATCATTACAGAATTTCCAAATTGTTAAGTTATCGATATTATAGCTCTAATGATATTATGGGATTTATTTGAGATGTGTAGGAGAAATCATGATTAGTGTTTCAAGAGCTATTGCGAAAGCTTTAAAAGAAGAAGGAATAAAATGGGTATCAACGTTTCCTGTCTGTCGAGTAAATAATTCATTAGGGGAAGAAAATGTTCCTATGATTATGATGAGAGACGACAGATATGCAGTTGCTTTGGCAGATGGATTTTCTCGTGTCACAGCTGGAAAAGAAATTGGAGTTTGTACCGTACAGGGAGATGTTAATGCTGCAGGAATTCAAGTTGCATATGCTGGATTAGCTCAAGCTTTTGAGGATGGATCACCTATCCTATGTATTACAGATGGGATTTCAAGTGGAGATTCCGAAAACACACAATTTGATGTTACAACTAGTTTGAAATCTGTTACTAAGTGGTATGGGTATATAGATAAGCCCGAAAGAACACATGAGTTTATGCGCCGAGCTTTTTCTATGCTTAGAAATGGCGCACCCGGTCCGGTAGTTATAGCTGTTCCTGATGCTAATGCTGAATTTGATGAGACATTAGATCCATACTTTACTTCTAAACCATATAAATATGCTCCAGATCCGGCTGATGTAGAAGAAGCCATCAAACTTGTTATGGATGCAGAGAATCCGATTATGTACATTGGTGAAGGGGTAGTTTACGGAGATGCCGGTGAAAGTTTATTAGAATTCGCAGAACTTTCTGATATTCCAGTGATAACAACTTTAAAAGCCAAAGGTATATTCCCAGAATCACATCCGTTATCTGTCGGTGTTAGGGGTTCACACACAGCTAATTTCTTAAGAGATAGTGATTTGGTTTTATCAATAGGATCTAGCCTTTCTCCAGGTAGATTTTCCCACGGCATACCTAATGCAACTGATAAGAAGATCATATATTGTGGGTTAAATGAATTACATATAAATAAGATGTTCCCGACTACACACGCAGTTTTAGGTGATGCTTTATTTACTCTAAAGGCTCTCATTCAAGAATTAAAAGATAAAACATCAGGTAAAGGCAGGTCTAACGCAAAAATATTTAAAATTATTGAAGATCAGCGTGCGGAAGACGATGCTATATATGAACCTGCTATGAAATCTTCTGATAAACCAATTAATCCTTATAGGGTTTATTCAGAGATGATGAAAATTTTAGATCCTAAAAATTCATTTGTAACTCACGAATCTGGAAATACGAGAGATCAACTTAGTACTGTTTACCAAACAGAGGTTTCCCGAGGATTCTTAGGTTGGGGTAATGTGTCTACACTTGGGTTTAGTTTGCCGGTAGCTATGGCTGCAAAGATTGCTTCCCCAGAAAGGCCTTCTATTTTAGTCACAGGAGAAGCTGGAGTAGGTTATATGTTAGGGAATTTAGAAGTTCCTGTTAGGGAAAATATTCCAATTACAGTTATACATATTAGTAATGGAGGGTTTTCAGGTTACGGTCCAGGATTTTGGGGTGAAGGTCATGATCCTTATACTCATCAAGTACTTACATATGAAACAATAGATATGTCGAAGATGATCAAAGAACTTGGATTTTACACTGAGAGAATAACAGAACCAAATGAAGTTGCTGCTGCCATCCAACGTGCACTTGAGGCTAATGAGACTGGGAAATCCTCTTATATAGAGTTTATTTGTAGTCAATATCCTGTTTATGGAGGATGGATTAAGTAATTTCATCATGTTAAAAAAGAAAATCTCATTATTGATAGTTAGTTTCATTTTGTCGCTCATAGTTTTACTCATTATGAGTGAATGTGTGTTGCGTAATGTAGGGTTAGGTGATCCAGTTATTTATTATTCAGATCCTGCGTTTGGATATTCCTTAGAGCCTAATCAGAAGGTAGAACGTCTTAGAGGTTCTACTGTGACTATCAATGAAAGTGGATTAAGGTCATTGCAGACTTGGCAAGATGTGGATAAGCAGAAAATCTTATTTTTAGGAGACAGTGTTACATATGGAGGTTCCTATGTAACAGATAAGGATATTTTTTCAGAACTAGTCTGTAAAGACATGGTGGAATATATTTGCGGTAACGCAGGAGTTAATGGATACGGTGTTCTTAATATGGTTATGCGCTCAAGATTTGACTTTGCCCTTGATGATGCAGACATAATTGTGTTTACACTTGTTCCAGGAGATTTTAAAAGAGGTTTAACAACAATTAAACATCTACCATATTTTGTAGGGAAGCCGTCTGGATTTGGAGCTAACTTATTTCCTGCTATTACTGAAACAATAAATTTTGCGTCATATAAATTTCATATTGGTAACTCAATCTCAAAATCTAATGATCATAATGAATGGGTTCCTCCTGATTATTCTCGTGAATCGACTGAATTTGCGTTAGAAATTCTAAATGATGAGGTGAAAAGATTACAATCACAGGGTAAAAATGTTTTTATTTTCTTAAGTCCTCAAAGAAATGATCCAGATTTTAAGGATGAATTGGCTAACATAATTGATAATGATTTAATGCTGAATTATGAGAAATATTATATGAGAGGAGATTTTTTGAACAAAGATGAATATTTTTATGATTCTGTTCATTATGAAAACTTAGGGCATGCAAAAGTTGCAAATAAAATGACGCAAATGCTGTCAGACTTTAAATTAAAATAAGGTATATATAAATGGACCTACTCCGGTTGCACTTCCTACAACAATCAAAAGTCCAAAAAATAGAAGTATGGATACCATAGGTATCATCCACCACATTTTAAAGTTCCACAAAAATACTAAAAGATCCCACGCAATACTAAATTTAAGTGCGATAGCTTTTAACATTCATGTCCTCCATATAATCATATATTTTACAATCTTATGGTTTATCTACAATATGATTTCCTATCACTAAAGTGTCGATTCCGCTATTTCTAAATGTATTTAGTGCGTCATCAGGAGATGTGACAACTGGCTCTCCGCGGACATTAAATGAAGTATTGAGTAAAATTGGGATTCCTGTCGATTCCCCAAATTTTTCAATTAGTTTGTAGTAGCTTGGGTTAGTATCTTTATGTACAGTTTGAACTCTCGCTGTTCCCATATGGCTTACTGCTGGAATCAGGTCTTGTTTATCTTCATGCACATCTGTTACTAGAAGCATAAACCTAGCAGCCATATTGTCCATGGCATTTGGAAGATCAAAGTAAGATTCAGTAGATTCAGCTAAAATGGAAGGCGCAAATGGCCTAAAAGGTTCCCGGAATTTAATTTTTGTATTTACGAGGTCTTTCATTTCATTGCTGCGAGGATCAGCTAATATACTTCTATTTCCTAACGCTCTAGGGCCCCATTCAAATCTTCCGTTAAATCGACCAATGACCTTTCCTGATATAAGCCTGTCAACAGTCATATCTAGTAAATCAGTTTCATTCTGAATATGCTGGGATTTAAATTCTGAAGCTTCGATAGATTTTCCGATTTGATCGTCATCATATGATTCGCCCCAATATGCATGATCCATAACAAAGCGATTTTCATTATTCCCTAATCCATCATGCCATAGATATAAAGCAGCTCCTAATGCACATCCACCATCACCAGCTGCTGGTTGTATATATAAGTTTTCAACGGGTGTTTCTCTTAATATTCTTCCATTAGCGACAGAATTTAGTGCTACTCCTCCTGCAAGGCATAAATTGTTTGAACCAGATCGCCGACATGCTTCTTTTGCTAAAGATAATATTATTTCTTCGGCAACAATTTGTATGCTTGCTGCTATATCAGCATAATGTTGATTGTATTCAGATAATTCTTCAAAGTTGGAAGGTTTTTTCCCAAAATAAGAAGGATAACCACTAGATTTTGTGAAAAACGGGATATTTGGATCACGCGGTTTTCCAAATAATTCAGACATTTTTTTAGTAAATGATTTTTTGGTACTGTAGTGGAATGACAAATATTTTGGATCAAGCCAAAATGAATTATCATCATTCATACGAATAATTTTGTATACTTCGTCGATATATTTAGGTTCTCCGTATGGAGCCATCCCCATAACTTTGTATTCACCTTCGTTCACTTCAAAGCCTAAGAAAGCTGTAAATGCGCTGTATAGTAGCCCTAGAGAGTGCGGGAAATGGATTTCTTCTTCAATTTCTAATTTTGACCCAGTTCCTTTTCCCATAGTTGTTGTTGCCCATTCACCCACTCCGTCGAATGTTAATATTGCAGATTCTTGAAAAGGAGAACAGTAGTAAGCACTTGCAGCGTGGGAAATATGGTGTTCGGAAAACATTATTTTTTTGGGATCTATTTTTAGATGCTCAGCTATTAGACCCTTAATCCATAATTTATCAAATAACCACGTTCTCATACTTTGCACAAACATCCAGTACGTTTTTGGGAAACCTTGGATGGCTGTTTTTAATAATCGTTCGAATTTTGTAAAAGGTTTTTCAAAAAATACAACATAATCTAT
>CEQN01046955.1_pt1 | contig 11165 bp, 7 predicted proteins | sample 427011 | NCBI WGS metagenome assembly CEQN01 (sample SAMEA2621277, study PRJEB7988) | marine metagenome | biome: marine biome (ENVO:00000447); feature: deep chlorophyll maximum layer (ENVO:xxxxxxxx); material: "saline water (ENVO:00002010), including plankton (ENVO:xxxxxxxx)" | depth 120 m
ATTGGATTTAAATCATCCCAAAAGCCAAATATAGCTGCTGTTGGAGCAGACGTTGAAGGAATAGATATATTATCCCAAGCGTTACTGTCATCTCCAAATCCAATCCATCCATTTGGATTAATGAATAATTGATTTCGTGTTTCTCCATAAAACGGGAAGTTAAAACCAATATCTAGTAAGGCTCCGGAGTCGTCATTATTAGTAAAAACATATTGATTTCCAATATTTGAAATGTCAATCCATTCATTTTGTAAGATTGATTCATTATTGGAGTCACTCCAATAATTATCGAAACTATCAGGTCCACCTAACGGATCTTCGAAACTATTTATGCTTAATGAGTATGATAAGACTGACTCATTTTCTCCTGAATTGCTAATTGTAATTGAGGAAAAATCTGAATCAGAACTTTCGAGCTCATATTCAAGATTAACATTTGATAAGCTTAAGGCAGGATCTGGTAAATCAATCGCATCAGTCCCATCAATAAATGTTAGTCCAGTATTATTTGGATCAAGATAGTCACTTAGTCCTAAATTCCATGAAACTGATGTTTTCCCATAAGTATCATATCCAAAATTTGTGCATGACGCGACCCCTCCATATAACTGTCCAATAATTCTATGCGTTTCACCATCAAATAATGGAGATCCAGATGAGCCTGGTTCTGTTGTGCCGTCATCCCAGCTATCAACATCCCAATAATTACCGCTATTAGACGCATTATCGTAATCGAAAGAGATTTTTTTAATATCTCCAGATGGATGATGGATTCCAACTGGAATACTTGGAGTTGATCCTGAAACATCCCATCCAGCATAATGCACATTATAATCTTCTGGTGGATTTTCATTAAGTAAAAGTAAAGCCACATCTGATGTTGCGCTACTTGCTAATAAAGTTGATCCTGAAACAGTCATATTAGTTGGACCATTTTGGTTAGAACATTGAGGACTTTCATAATTAAACATAAAAATCCAAGAATTATTACCACCTAGACAATGATTAGCAGTTAAAAAATATGGACTTAAATCTTGTGTTGCATTGTTAATTAAAGAACCAGTGCATAAGCGAGAACCTCCTGAAGTTAATATCATCGCTACTGACCTAATTTCATCAACCCAATCATCTCCAACGCTACATGCAACATTATTATTACAACTTCCTGAATCACCGTAACCTCTTTCAGAATTGAAGAAAACATTTCGATAATCATGTGCAACAGTATTAATACTTATATTGCCGTCAAAATTTGCATTAGAAGGTTGATTATACTCTAATATAATTTTATCACCTTTAATTGGGGCTGTTGAAAAACCGCCATGAGGTTTATGATTTAAGTTTGTAAATGCACCAAGTACCATTTCTCTATCTTCTGAATAAACAAAAAATTCAGCCCCCTCTGGTATATTGAAAGTGTCATAAATCAGATTTAGAGAAAATGCATTAGTAGATTCAATTTCAAGCAGCCATATTAAAGATCCATCATCAAGTTCAGTCCACATACCAGAATTTTCCATATCAAAACTTACTGGAATCGGATTGGCAAATCTGTAGGGTTTAGTTTCATCAGATCTTATTTCATTTTCATCTTCAATTAAAAATTGATCAACATCAAATGATGGAAGAATTATAGTAGAAAATTGTAACGTTTCATCAGAATTAAAACTTTTTGGTATTGAAGGAACAGAAACTTGTGTGTAACACATAGAAATTATCATTAAAATGTTTAGTTTAAAATAATTGTACATTCTTCATCTCCGTATTATAATTTTTATAGATTAAGTACGTAAAAACAAAACCTATTAATTATTTAGGATGATAGCAAACAATTATTTCGTTACAAGGTGTAACTCTATTAATTAATACAACAAAGACTTTCTAAATCTACTAACTGATTATCATTTATTTCTTGATTAACTATAAATCCACTATCTCTAAAAAATGATTCAATTTCAAGTTTTGATACAGAAGTGTGGTTATAGCAGTAGTTAATTAATATATGCTGATTATTTTTCGCGATAATATTATAATCAAATATATTATTATTTTGTTCAATCAGCTGCTCAATAAATTGAATGCAGCTTTCACAGGGGATATTTACATATATAAAATCAATAGTTCCATCATTCTGACAATTGGAACGTTGATTCAGTCCAGCATTATTCGCCGTACAACTTAATAGTAAAATTACTACTACTGTGCTTAGGTGTATTTTTTTTAAAAATATAGCCATGGGATAACGTAGTCTAAAGTATAGCGATAGCCAATAGAGAATTCAAGCGCCTCAAATTCATTATTAAGTGCATTTTCCGATCCTATACCTATACCTTTGATAAGTAATGGTTTTTGAAAATTAAGAGAAATTGAATTATCCCCAACTTTCCAAATAGTACCGATTGTTGGTATTAACATTGTACTATTTGAAGAAGGATCAAGAAAGCCATTCCAATATCCATTTCCATTATGAAGAAGAAAAAAACCAGATGAAATTCCAATGAGTCCAAAATCCCTATATTTTTTACTTGGTTTAAATAAAGATGAGAGTGATAGACTATAAATATTACCAGCCTCATATCCATAATTAGAGTCTATAAATGGTAACTGAGCTTCAAATTTAACTCCCCAAAAAACCGGATTTTTACGTCTTTTATTAAAAAATTGAATTTCAAATAAACCTTTATAATTGCCATCACTTAAGGCAAAGTGCCTATGTTCATGTCCATCTTGCTGCCAATCGATTATTCCATTATCGTGTTCTTCTTGTAAAAAAAATGGATCTGAGGTTAAAACATTATTAGATGGAATTGATAAACCAAAGCCAATAAAAATTCGATTACCTGCCTGCATTCCAGTATTGGTGAGTAAATATTTAAATTTTAATTTTCCATCTCCCAATGTTCCACCTTTTGCATTAACAAAATCATCTAAAGAAGATTCAGTCCTATGGTGAGCACTTTCTTCATGAGGACCCCAACCCATTTTTCTAATAGCCAAAGTTTGTAAATAACTAATATTCCAATAATCAGATAAACCGATTGTTACTGTTGGCATTAAAAGAATAGTATTAAGGTGCCCAAAATGTTCAAAGTCTTCATTTGGAACTGGATCATGTCCCCAATCAATATGTTGAAAATTAACATTATTAGATAACATAATTTGTCCTGCAAAAAGCCCAATTCCATCACTTGCATTGCCGACCGGCATTGAGGGGTTCCCTCACATCGCTCATTGTGGGAATAAAAATTTTCCAATAAAAATTATGAGTAATATTTTTTTCATGATTAAATATAAGGAAAATTGCTCTTAAATTATTGGGAAAAATGTAATAAAGTCTTGAACTAAAAAAGATTTAACACATTTAATATACTTATGCTTAAAAAAATATATATATTAAGTTTATTCTTTACGCTTTTATTGTCTTCTGACGATTGGCAATATTCTGCTAAAGAAGCAGAAATTAAACAAATTAATAATGAGCAGGTCAAACAATTCTATGGTGATGTGTTTATAACAAAAGGTCTTCTTAAGCTTAACACCAAGCAAGCATTACATTATCCAGAGCGAGAGCAAATTCATCTTTATGGAGACATTGAAATGCAGAATAATAATACCATGATTCAATGTGATCAGTTAGTTTATTATACTTCTAAAAACTATTCAGTAGCATACAATAATGTTAAAATAAATAGGTCTGATCAAATCATTTCTTGCGATACTCTATATTATTGGGATCGAGCAGATTCTTTAAAAGGATTAGGTAATATAGAAATTGTTGAAAATGATACTAGAAGACGATTGACTTCCGATAAATTATATTTAGCCTCTATAGATTCAGTAACACAAATCTTACAACTTTCACAATCAGCAGAAGTATTTAATATGATAAAAACGAGAGTATCGCCGTCGTCTCCAATAATGGTATTTGAAAATCAATTAAAGGGTGACAAAATTGAAATAATAATGCAAAATGATTCAATTACAAATTTGAATATATCTGGTATGGCAATAGCAGATTATCATGTAGTAAAAGATTCAATATTAATGGGTATTAATAATGTTTCAGGGGATTCTATTTCGATTAAATTTTCAAATGGTGACTTAAATAGAATGCAGGTTTCTGGAGGTGGAATAGGAAAATTTATACCAGAAAAAGGAAATTCTAAAGTTGATTCTACAATTCATTATAAAGCTGATAATATTGATTATATAATTCAAGCTGAGCAAAGTATTCTTACAAAAGATGCCGAAGTTGATTATGGAGAAACAACTATTGAGTCAGGAAATATTCTAGTAGATTGGAATTCGAATATATTAGATGCAACATTTGAGTTTGATCAATATCCGATTGTTTATAAATCAAATGAAAGTCCAATGATTGGTGAATCAATGAAATTCGATCTAATCAGTAAGCAAGGTTTTATTAAAAAGGGAAAAGCTGAATTTGATAATGGTTTTTATCAAGGAAGAACTATTCAAAGACAAGAACCAAATGTATTGCATATGTTTCATAGTAAATATACCTCTTGCTCTCTTGATGAGCCCCACTATCATTTTGGAAGCAAAAGAATGAAAATGATACAGGGCGATAAAGTTGTGGCAAGACCTCTAATACTTTATATTTCTGATTTTCCTATCATAGGCTTTCCATTTGCTATTCTACCTAATAAAGGAGGTGGAAGAAGAACAGGATGGATTATGCCTTCTTTTGGAAGCTCGCAATCAAGGGGAAATTTTATTCAAAATCTAGGATATTATTGGGCCCCAAATGATTTTTTAGATTTAAAAATATTAACGAGTTTATATGATTTAAAAGGATTCAATATAAAAAGTTATTTTAGGTATAAAAAAAGATATCAATATGATGGGAGCGTTCGATCAACTTTAAAGCGCGATTTATATTTAACGGAAGACATTACTAATATTTTTACAGATTCAACAACACAAGATTGGGATCTACATTGGGTTCATAATCAGAAATTTGATCCTTACCAATCACTTAATATTGACTTAACCTATATTACTTCAAATAACTTTTATCAATCAGAAAACATTGGATTTGATTTAGAGACTCGCTTAAAACAAAAAATTGAATCGTCATTAAATTATACTAAAACTTGGCCAGATTATGGAAATACATTAACACTCTATTTATCAGAAACATATGATATGCTTTCATTTGATGATTCTCCTGAATTATCGCCTACATACTATAAAACAAGAACTCTTCCAAAAGTTACATTTAGACGAAATTCAAAGCGCATTTTTGGAGATGGGAACAACTGGTATAATAATATTTTTAGTTCAGTATCATCTATTGCAACAGGAAGTCAAAAGGTTGGTTTTTATGCCAATAATTACGGCGAATATGATGAAGGCGAAGAGTTCTTTGATAATAATGAAAATAATGAATATGATGAGGGGGAAGCTTTTTTAGATAATAAAATTGATACTACAGACTATAATTCGGGGATTATTCATAACTTTAATTTTTCTTTTAGTGATAAGGTTTTTAAATGGTTTAGTATCACTCCTAGTTTAAATTTGAAAGAAAGCTGGATATTTCGATATAAAGAGTTTGAGGTGGATGATAATAACGAATTCACAGATAATTTCAGTTATAATAATTCATTTAAAAGAAGATTATCTGGCTCACTATCTTTATCTGTAGGAACTAAATTATATGGAATCATACCATTTCAAGTAGGAAATTTTGATAGTTTTCGACATGTATTTAGTCCAACAGTTAGCTTTAGCTATTCTCCTGATTTGTCTGATAATTCCTCTTTGTTTCAAAAAAGCAATTCAGAGTTGAAAGATTATTTTTCAGGTTCTTTAGTCGGCGGCACACCAAGCATTAAATCACGTAGATATTCATTCACTTTTCGAAATGATTTTCAAGTTAAATACCTCAATAAATTTGATAAGTATGAAAAAGCAAATTTTTTAAATTGGACATTAAGCACCTCATACAATCCAGAGGCTAATTTAAAGTGGTCTACTATTAATTCATCTATACAAGCAAAAATCCCCAATTTATTTGATGTTGATATATCAATGATCCATGACTTATATAAGAAAAAGTATGATTCTGAAACTAATACTTATAATAGAGTGAATCAGTTTGAATCAATTCCAAGGTTAACATATATAAGTGCGTCTACCGATCTAAGTTTTAATGGGAAAAAATTTAATTATAATGAGTTTAGTAGTGAAATTAATATTTCTGATACTCTAGATTATGATGAAAAAAGTAATTTGTATCGTTCAAGCGATCCCTATGAACCTATAATTCAAGATGGTAAAGTTTGGGATAGTGATTTAAGACTGCATTATTCTCTTCAATCGTATACTCAAGATAATGAAATTAATTGGGATAAAACTTTTTGGGTTAATTCTGATATTAACCTCCAATTATCATCAAAGTGGAAAATGACATATACAGCTCGATTTGATTTAGCAGATAATAAAATTGTTAGTCATAGTATCTATTTGTTTCGCCCATTACATTGTTGGGAATTTAGTTTTAAATGGTGGCCTAGCGGGAATAATAAAGGATTTTTATTGAATATATATGTTAAAAACCCTGATTTAAGAGATGTTAAAATTAAATCAACTGGCGGAAGCTTTTTTGGCCTTTAGTAATTTTATGTAAAATTAATATTATGTATTCTTTAAATTTTAAACAACATATGGATAAGCAATGAAAGTAAACTCAATAAAAGGTATGCACGATCTTTTTTCTTACCAGGTTCAAAACTGGAAGCAAATTGAAAATCTAATACATAATTTTTTCGAAATTCATGGATATAATGAAATAAGAACGCCAATGGTTGAAAAAGCAGAACTATTTAAACGAGTAATTGGTGATGAGACAGATATAGTAAATAAAGAGATGTATTCTTGGGAAGATCAAAGTGGCGATTGGATATCATTAAGACCAGAACTAACTGCTCCCTCAGTGAGGTCGTATATAGAACATAATATGGATAAGCTTAATAAAGTCACAAAGCTTTTTTATATTGGGCCTGCATTTAGAAGAGAGAGGCCTCAAAAAGGCAGACAGAGACAGTTTTATCAATATGGGGTTGAAGCTATTGGTTCAGAATATCCAGAGCAAGATGCAGAAGTTATTTCAATGGCTTATAATATTTTTGATATGTTGGGAGTGGATGATTTAAAGCTAGTTATTAATAGTGTAGGTTCTACTGAAACAAAGAAAAAATACTCTAATATTTTAAAAAATTATTTATCTGATTACATTCACGATTTATCAGATGTCAGTAAACATAGATATGCTAATAACCCATTGAGAATTTTAGATTCAAAAAGTGAAAATGAGCAAAGTATTATTAAAGAAGCTCCAAGTATAATTGATTCACTGAATGATTTTGAAAAAAAACATTTTAATCAAGTACAACGTTTTCTAGATAAGCTCAATATTCCATACACAATTGATAATCAGCTTGTTAGAGGTTTAGATTACTATACTTTAACTACGTTTGAAATACGGAGTGGTTCAATTGGATCTCAGGATGCCTTATGTGGCGGAGGTAGGTACAATAATCTAGTTGAACAATTAGGAGGAAAGCCTGTACCCGCAATCGGGTTTGCTGCAGGAATGGAAAGATTAATGATGGCTCTTGATTTAGATAATGAAAATAAAGACTTAAAAATTGATGTTTTTATAGTAGCAGTTGGAGATGATGCTATTACCAATTCCTTAAAAATTTGTGATACTTTACGTAATCAATTAGGGATTAAAGTTATGATGGATTTTAGTAGAAGTAGTTTTAAATCACAGATGCGACAAGCTAATAAATTAAATGCAGAATATGTGATTATTTTAGGTGAAGAAGAAATTAAACGTAAAGTTGGAACGATTAAAACAATGTCTACTGGAAATCAATTTGAAGCCCCTTTAGATACAATACATAAGCATTTCGATGTAGAGCCTTCAAAGGATGATCAGTAGCCATTCCTATTGCATATTAATTCATTATGATGAAATTGCAATCAAGTTAGGAAATCGTAATTGGTTTGAAAAGCAACTTGTTAAAAATATAAAAAATCAAATTAATAAGTTAGAATATTCAAATATTAAAAAATATGCTGCACGAATATTTATAAACGACATTAATGTAAATCAATCAGATCAGTATATATCAAAATTAAGTAAGGTGATGGGTATATCAAGTGTACATCTTATGTGTAATATCCCTGCAGATGTTACAAAAATCAAAAATTATTGTTTAGATTTATTAAAATTATATAAAGATAATTTTCAAACTTTTAAAATATTTACAAAAAGACAGAATAAATCTTTTCCTCATACTTCCCCCGAACTGAATTCAATGATAGGTGAGCTAGTATGTAATCAGCTTAATAAAAAAGTTAAGTTGAAAAAACCAGATTTGGAATTAAGGATAGAAATAATTGAAGATTTAGCACTTATAGGACACCAATCAGACAGAGGGTTTGGTGGATTACCTATTGGGTGTGGAGAAGAAGCTCTAAGCTTAATTTCTTCAGGAATTGATTCTCCTGTTGCTTCCTTTAAGATGCTTAAAAGAGGGGTTCAATTATCATATATTCATTTTCATAGCGCACCAGCAACTGGCCATGAATCTATTGAAAATGTTAAGAAAATTATAGACAAACTATCTGAATTCCAATCGAGTAAAAAACTATTTTTAGTACCTTTTTTAGATGTGCAAAAAGCAATTATGAGCACGGCTCCCAATAAATATTGGGTAATCCTTTTTAGAAGGGCAATGGTTAAGCTATCATGTGTTATTGCTAAAAAAATAAATGCAAAAGCATTAATTACAGGAGAAAATGTTGGACAAGTAGCATCCCAAACTCTATCTAATATTAATGCTATTTCTGAAGCATCAAGTATGCCAATACTGAGACCTTTAATCGGTTATAATAAAAAAGAAATCATTAATTTAGCGGGTGATATTGGGACGTATGAAATTTCTATTTTACCATATGAAGATTGCTGTGGTTTTTTTGTCCCAAAGCATCCTGAGACAAAAGCGAGACTAAATTTAGTGAAAGATTGCGAAAAAGAAATAAAAATTGATTTTAAATTATTATCAGATAAAATAATTAAAATAGGGAGTAAATAATGAAATTTATATCATGGAATGTTAATGGCATTAGAGCAGTTTTGAAAAAAGGTTTCATGGAGTTTTTAGCTGAACAAAATCCTGATATAATTTGCTTACAGGAAACAAAAGCTCATAAAGAACAGGTTGATATTAAACTAGATGATTATCCATATAGCTATTGGAATTCAGCAGTAAAAAAAGGATATTCTGGTACTGCTATATTTTCAAAGAAAAAACCCCTAGATATTATTTATGATATAGGTATAGATGAGCACGATCAAGAAGGGAGAGTAATTACAGCAGAATTTGAAGATTACTATTTAGTGACTGTTTATACCCCTAATTCAAAAAGAGAATTATTAAGATTGGAATATCGTCAAAAGTGGGACAAAGATTTTTTAAAATTTTTAAAAGAATTGGAAAAGAAAAAACCAGTTATTTTTTGTGGAGATTTAAATGTAGCACATAAAGAAATCGATTTAAAAAATCCAAAAACAAACCGAAGAAATCCTGGATTTACTGATGAAGAGAGAGCTAGCTTTGATAATATTGAAGCTTCAGGATTTATAGATACATTTAGACAATACAATATAGATGGTGGACATTATACATGGTGGAGTTATATGTTTCAAGCACGTAAAAAAGATATTGGTTGGAGAATTGATTATTTTTGTATTTCAAAAGCACTAAAGTCACAGTTAAGAGATTCATATATTCTGAAAAATGTAATGGGGTCTGATCATGCGCCTGTAGTCATGGAGTTTAATGATTAGTAAAGCTGAAATAAAGCAAATTCGTAGTCTGAATACCAAAAAGGGAAGAGACATAAGTAATTTAATATTAATTGAAGGCACAAGATTAATAAGTCAAGTATTGGAATCAAAATATGATATTGTAAAAGTTTGGACTACAGAAGATTTTGTTAAGAAGAATTCAATTTTAATGAAACTATTGCGTGGAACCTCTACTAATTTAATTTCCAATCAGGATTTAAAAAAAATTACGGCGACTAAAAACCCTTCAGGAATTATTGGAGTTTTGCGACCTCCAATTGGAGATTTTAATAAAGTAAATAAAAAAATTATTATATTGGATAATATTTCAGACCCTGGAAATTTGGGAACAATTCTACGCACAGCAAATTGGTTTGGAGTAAATAATGTTATGTTATCAGACGATTGTGTTGACCCTTACAATTCTAAAGTTGTAAGATCAGCAATGGGAGCACATTTTAATATGAATATCTTTTATGGAAATATGTTTGATTATATTGAAAAATTAAGAGATAAAAATTTTGAAATTATAGCAGCTGATTTAAATACTAATGAATCTATTGAAAATTTAAATATTTCGTCAAATAAATGGGCGCTTTTATTTGGGAATGAGGCGCATGGCCTATCAAAGAAATTATCTAATATGGCTAAACATAAAGTTAAGATATCCAAGATTGGCAAAATTGAAAGTTTAAATGTATCAGTAGCATGTGGTATATTTCTGTACCATATATCTAATAAAAGTAAATATTAATGGAGGACAAATGATTTATAACGATATACTACAATTAATTGGAGATACTCCTATAGTCAAATTAAATAAAATAGGTTCAGAGCTAGCTTGCAATTTATATGTGAAGTGTGAGTTTTTTAATGCTGGAGGTTCAATAAAAGATCGAATTGGTTATAATATGGTTATAGAGGCTGAAAAATCTGGAAGAATTAAGCCAGGAGATACATTAATTGAACCTACTTCAGGTAATACTGGTATAGGTTTGGCTCTGGCTGCTGCTGTTAAGGGTTATAAAATGATTATTACAATGCCTGAAAAAATGAGTAAAGAAAAAGAGGTTGTTCTAAAAGCATTGGGCGCAGAGATAGTTAGAACTCCTACAGAAGCTGCTTGGGATTCCCCAGAGAGTCATATTGGTGTAGCTAAAAAATTAAATCATGAAATCCCTGATTCACATATTTTAGATCAATATTCAAATAAGGCTAATCCTGATGCTCATTATCATTATACTGCGAATGAAATCATTGAAGAATTTGATGATTT
>CEQN01083353.1_pt1 | contig 11150 bp, 8 predicted proteins | sample 427011 | NCBI WGS metagenome assembly CEQN01 (sample SAMEA2621277, study PRJEB7988) | marine metagenome | biome: marine biome (ENVO:00000447); feature: deep chlorophyll maximum layer (ENVO:xxxxxxxx); material: "saline water (ENVO:00002010), including plankton (ENVO:xxxxxxxx)" | depth 120 m
TATCAATAAAGAGGTCCAAATGAATAAAGCAGAATTTATTTCAGCTATTGCTGAAGCGGCGGGTAGCAGCAAATCTGATGCAACAGCTCATGTAGAAGCAATGATAAACGTAGTAACAAATACACTTAAAAGTGATGATCAAGTAACTTTGGTTGGCTTTGGAACTTTCCTAGCTAAAAAAAGGGATGCAAGAACTGGTAGAAATCCAAGAACTGGAGAATCTATACAAATTAAAGCATCAACTGTACCAGCTTTTAAGGCTGGTAAAGCATTTAAGGATGCATTAAATTAAGCAATTAGTTTAAAAAGGGTGATTAGCTCAGCTGGTTAGAGCACCGCCCTTACAAGGCGGGGGTCGTAAGTTCGAATCTTTCATCACCCACCATCAATAATCAAGAAGCAGATTTATCTGCTTCTTTTTTATTTATGTAGATTGCGATTAGTGATAATATAACTTAGGTTTTTGGGGGTGTAGCTCAGCTGGTTAGAGCGCCTGCCTGTCACGCAGGAGGCCGAGGGTTCGAGTCCCTTCACTCCCGAAAATGATATAACGGACCATTGTATGCTTACACGTATAAGAGAAAAATTAAGCACTTGGGTAATAGCACTTCTTTTGTTATTCATTGCTATTCCTTTAGTTTTTATGGGGCTCGGAAATTACCAGTCTGCTACAGATACTTATGCCTTTAAAATTAATGACCAAGTTATAACTACATCTCAATTAGAACAAGAAGTATTTCAGTATCGTCAAGCTTTAGAAAAGAATACTCAGGGCTCATTACCACCTTTCTATACGAATAAATTCTTACGCAGTATCACAATGGATTATATGTTAAGAACCATAATATTGGATAATACTGCAAAGGATTATGGATTAGTCTTTCATAATTCATCACTCCTTAATAAAATATATAATACTTCGTCATTTCGAGATGAATCCGGATTTAATAGAGATATTTATAAATCCCAGCTTTATAGAATTGGAATGACACCACAATCGTATGAGGGTTACATTTATCAAAAAGGTATATCAGAACAACTCAAAAATGCTATAACCTCTACTTCTATTGTTACAGCACAAGAAAAAGTAGATCTAATAAAATTTAGACACCAAACACGAATAGTAAACTACAAAATTTTAGAATTTGAAACTATTAAAGACTCTATAAAAATTAATAACTCAGTAATTGAAGATTATTATAATAAAAATAAGTCTTCATATATGTCAGATGCATTTGCAAAATATCAATATATTGATATTGATAAAAACGATATAATTAAAAACATAAATGTAACAGAAGAGATTATAACTGACATCTATAATGCTAACCTTGTTGATGGCAACTATAATAAGCCGTCTAAATATGAGATAAATCATCTTCTAGTAACAGGTAAATCAATAGAATCAGAAAAAAAGATTAAGGGTGCCTATGAAGATCTTAAGTCTGGAGTATCTTTTGATAAAGTTACAGCTACGTATTCTAATGATGAAGAAACGTTGACTAATAAAGGGTATTTGGGAGAATTTATTGCATCTGATTTACCAACATACTTATCATCAGAATTATCAAATTTAGATATTAATGAAGTTTCAGAAATCATTGAGTCAGATAAAGGTTTTCATCTAATATCGATTAGAAATAAAACGTCTAATAAGCCATCGTCTCTAGAAGATAAAAGAAGTACCATAGTTAGTGACTATAAAAAAGAAATGGGCACTAGAAAGTATTTTGATTTAATTGATGATATTGAGGAGAGGAATTTTACCAAAAATTATAATATTTCAGATATTTCAACTGCCTTTAATTTACCTCTTTTATCAAGTAAATTCATAAGCAAAAGTGATGGACATGGTATTTTTAATTTTGACTTTGTTAGAAATAAAATATTTGTAAATGATGTCATAAAAAATAATGAAACTAGTGATTTAATTTATATTAATGACGATAGGTTCATTATAGTTCAGCTTTTAACTTATAAAGAGCCAGTGCAACTTAGTTATCAGGAATCAAAAGATATCATAAAAACACTATTGTTGACACAAAAGACTAATGAGTTGATTAAAATTAAATCGGAAGAACAGAGAGATAATTTAAATGCCGGCCTATCTAATCTTGATACAAGTTTTAAAACATTTGTTGGAACTATGGATTCTAATGATATATCAAATGATTTGAAAGAAATATTTTTTTCAAAAACTGCTGAGACAGGTTTTCTTACAACCAAGATAAATAATAATTATCTGATTTACAATATTGATGCAGTTACATATCCTAATGATATTGAGAAAATTAAAAATTCAGATGATTATTATAATTTTGTCCTTAACACTCGTAGCGAATCTGAATTTAATTTATTTTATAATAATATCAGTTCTAAGCTAGATATTATTATTAATAATGATTATATGGATAGGGATTAAACCCCAGATATATTAAATCCACCATCAACATATATAACTTGTCCAGTTACCCCCGATGATTGTGGGCCAGCTAAAAACAGAGCTGTGTTGGCAACTTCTTCAAGTGTGATATTCCTTCTGAGTGCAGACTTATCTTCTACATGTTTGAGGATTTCGTTAAACCCTGAGATACCTGCTGCGGCAAGAGTTTTAATAGGCCCAGCAGATACAGCATTTACTCGGATGTTTTCAGGACCTAGTGAGTGAGACATATAGCGCACATTTGCCTCTAAGCTTGCTTTAGCAAGACCCATTATATTGTAGTTCTTTATGACTCTTTCAGAACCAAGATAGCTGAGTGTAAGCATCGAACCACCATCATTAATTATTTCTCTAAATTCTCTAGCTAAAGCCGTGAATGAATAAGAACTTATATCATGAGCTATTTTAAATCCATCGCGAGTAATATTATCTACAAAATCTCCACTAAGTAATTCCCTTGGAGCAAAAGCAGCAGAGTGTATAATAATGTCGATACTTCCCCAAGATTTTTTTATGTATGATTTTAGAGCTCTAATTTGATCATCATTAGCTAAGTCACAGGGATGTAACAAAATATCAGAAGTAGAATTTAAATCTGCCCCTATCTCTTCAACTCTACTCTTTAGCTTATCATTCTGGTAGGTTAAAGCTATTTCAGCACCATTTTGACTGAATAATTTAGCAATACTCGCAGCTATTGATCTTTTGCTAGCTATTCCTATGATTAATGCTTTTTTATTTTTTAAAATCATATTCTTAAAGTTGCCTTTTGGTCATTATATAGAATATTATAATAATGTATTAATCTTATTTTTTCATGAATATTTTTACTAAAACATTAATTAAACAATATATCTTCTTCTTTTTACTGATTTTCTGTAAATTAGGCTATACAGATTATTCTATTGGAATGGGATATAATCCTAAGTATTCTGATAGTTTTACTCATTTTGATTATGTTAATACCACTGCACAGAAAGGCGGTGAAATTCGTTTATCAGCTTTTGGAACTTTTGAGTCATTGAACCCATTTTTATTGAAATCTCTTGCGCCAACAGGTTTGACAAATTTAGTATTTGAAACACTAATGGAGAGAAGTTTAGATGAGCCGTCCTCAAGTTATGGTCATATAGCATATAAGTATATTCTTGCTGAAAATGGGCTTTCCGTTACATATTATATAAAAAATAATGCAAAATTTTCAAATGGCGATGACATAACTGCAAATGATGTAAAATTCTCATTCGAAACTTTAATTAGCAAAGATGCACATCCACAATATCGAATTTATTGGGCAGATATCAAAGCTGTAGAAATTGTTGGAAGAAAATCTATTAAGTTTACATTTCGTAAAAAGAATCCTGAGTTGCATATGACTATCGGTGACATACCCATATTTTCAAAAAAATGGTTTGAGAATAAAAAGTTTAGTAATTCTATTTTAGATAATCCTATTGCTAGTGGACCATATATTGTTGATGATTATCAGACAGGTAAGTATATTCATTATAAAAGAAATCCTAATTACTGGGGGTATAATGAACCTACAAGATCAGGTATGTTTAACTTTGATAAAATTATATTTAAATATTATAAAGATATGACAGTTGCACTAGAAGCTTTCAAAGCAGGGGAGTATGATTTTATACATGAAAATCATTCTAAGAGATGGGCAAGGGATTATAGTGGCCCTAATTTTGATAAAAATCTAATTATAAAAGAAGAATTACAACATTCTAATAATGCAGGTATTCAGGGTTTTATATTCAATACTCGGAAAAAACTTTTTTCGAACAAGAAAGTTAGGGAGGCAATTACTCTAACTTTTGATTTCACATGGTCTAATAAGAATCTTTTTTATGGACAATATAAAAGATGTGAAAGCTATTTTAGTAATAGTGAGTTATCCGCAGATCAAAAACCAATGTATTCTGAAATACAACTAGCAAATGAACTTTCAATTCCTAGTTATCTTGTGACTGACAAGGATTATTCTTTTTTAAATACTAATATAAGTATTCGTAACAATTTATATAAAGCTAAAAAGATATTTGATAGTCTCGGATGGGTTGTTAGAGATAATGTACTATATGATTTGGATAATAGACCAGTAGAATTTAATTTCTTACTTGCACAAAAAGGCTTTGAGAGGATACTTGCGCCATTTGCTCATAATCTCAAAAAACTTGGAATAAAGCTTAAATACCGTACTATTGATTTATCACTTTACCAAAGAAAAGTTGATTCTTTTGATTATGATATGATGGTAATGAGTTATCCTCAATCACAGTCACCTGGTAATGAGTTGATTGCAATGTTTCATTCCTCTTCTTCTGAAAAAAAAGGATCCTATAACCTTGCAGGAATTTCTGATCCTTATGTTGATAAACTAATTGAAAAAATAATCTATAGTGATAATCGAGAGGAAATGATTATTGCATCAAAATTACTTGATCGAATTCTATGGAATGATTTTTATTTATTACCTAATTGGTATATTAATAAACATAGAATAGCTTATTTTGATAAATTTACAAAACCTGAAATACTTCCAAAATACTATGAGCCTCTTGATTATATTTTAAAAACATGGGCATCTAAATAATGTATTATTATATTTTAAAAAGATTACTTTTAATGATACCGACTTTATTCGGTGTTCTTTTTTTGACATTTGCTGTTGTACAGTTTGTCCCAGGTGGGCCAGTTGAGCAACTTGCCAATCAGTTAACAGATATAAATGTATCCGGAGAGGCCTCTACTGGCTCAAAAAATATTTACAGAGGCTCAAGTGGATTAAGTGAAGAGCACTTAAATGATCTAAAAGCTTTCTATGGGTTTGATAAACCGCCTATGCAGAGGTTTGCAGATCTCATAATAAATTATCTGTCTTTTGATCTTGGTAACAGCTATTTTCATCATCAGAGTGTATCTGAATTGATCATATCAAAGCTTCCTGTTTCAATAAGTCTAGGTTTATGGACCTTCGTCATAATCTATTCCATTTGTATCCCGTTAGGCATCAAAAAAGCTATAACACATGGATCAAAGTTTGATTTAGTCTCTAGTACTTTGATATTAGTTGGATATTCAATACCTGGTTTTGTTTTAGGTATAAGTCTAATTGTTCTTCTCGGCGGAGGAAGTTTTTATGATGTTTTTCCTACTAGAGGGATTGTTTCGGATAATTGGAATGAACTTTCTTTTATTGGAAAAATATTAGACTATTTATGGCATATGACTTTACCAATTATATCATCTGTTATTGGAAGTTTTGCAATAATGACGATGTTGACAAAAAATAGTTTCATAGAAGAGATAAATAAACAATATGTTATGACTGCTAAAGCTAAAGGTCTAACAAACAATGAAGTATTATATAAACATATTTTCAAAAATGCCTTGATACCAATATTAACGGGCTTTCCTGCACAATTTATAGCATCATTTTTCACAGGCAGTATTCTTATAGAGACTATCTTTTCTTTGGATGGTATAGGGTTATTATCATATGAATCTATCTTGCATCGAGATTATCCAGTTGTTCTTGGTACTCTATTTCTTTTTACATTGCTGGGTTTATTTGCGAAGTTAATTACAGATATATGCTACTTATTTGTTGATCCGAGGATAAAATTCGATTCTGTTGATAGTGGTAGAAACATATGAATATGTCACTAAGTTTTTGGGATAAATTTTTAAAAAATAATCGTAACAAATATAGTTTATACATATTTATTGTACTCTTTGTTCTTAGTCTTTTTGCGGAGATAATAAGTAATGATAAGCCAATAATTCTAAAGATGGATGACAAAATTTATTTTCCAATTCTTATTTCATATACAGATAAAGAATTTGGTGGTTACTTTGATACCGAAGCTGATTATAAAGATGATTTTATAACATCTAGACTAGAGGAAGAGTCTAATTGGGCAATTTTCCCCATCAATCCTCATTCGTATGATTCAATTAATATAAGTAATTCAACACCCAATCCTGCAAGACCATCAATCCATAACTATCTAGGCACAGATGATAGAGGACGCGATGTTTTAGCAAGATTGATCTATGGTTTTAGGTTATCTGTGCTCTTTGCTTTTGTACTTACAGCGATTGGAATTATCATTGGTATTTTTTTTGGAGCTATCCAAGGTTATTTTGCTGGAAGAGTAGATTTATATATGCAAAGATTCATTGAAATCTGGAGTTCAATGCCTGAGCTATATATATTAATAATATTTTCATCTTTATTCGAGCCTAGTATTTTTCTATTAATAATTCTCTTATCACTATTTGGGTGGATGAGTTTATCTGATTATGTAAGAGCTGAATTTTTAAAAGGTAGAAATATGGAATATGTAGTTGCAGCAAGAACTTTAGGATTATCCAATACTAAAATCATACTTAAACATATACTACCTAATAGCATGGTTTCTGTAATTACATTTCTACCTTTCAGAATAAGTGGAGCGATACTCATTTTAACATCTCTAGACTTTTTAGGACTTGGTGTGCCTCCTGATACACCTAGTTTAGGTGAACTTTTGGCTCAAGGAAAAGAAAATATCGAGGCATGGTGGTTATCTTTATCCACTTTTTTAGTCCTAGTCGGAACCTTATTGCTCTTGATATTTATTGGTGAAGGTATAAGAGAATCATTAGATTCGAGGTCATCATGAGTATATTAGTTGTAAAAAATTTAACTGTAGTTAATATAAATACAAATCAAATACTCCTCGACAACATCAGTTTTGTTTTGGAGAAAGGCAGAACATTAGGCATAGTTGGTGAGTCAGGATCAGGTAAAACTTTAACGGGATTGTCAATTCTAGGTTTATTAGATAAGAATGTTTTTAAAGTTAAAAAGGGCTCAATCATTTATAATGGTGTTGATATATTAAAACTCTCAGAATCTCAGTTACAAAAGATTCGCACAAAATCTATTTCAATAGTATTTCAAGAACCTATGTTATCTCTAAACCCTGTTCAAAAGATTTCTACGCAGCTCAATGAAGTTATTAGGTTACATTTGACAAGCGATCCATCAAAAGAACATACTATTGCTGAAGAAATTCTTATAAAGACTGGTCTTGATAACACACAAAAGATTCTAGATAGCTATCCCCATATGTTATCTGGAGGACAAAGACAAAGGATAATGATTGCTATAGCTCTAGTATGCAATCCAGATATATTAATTGCTGATGAGCCTACAACAGCATTGGATGTTACTCTTCAACTACAAATATTGGAATTATTAAGTAAAATCAAAAAAGAAAAAAATATGTCAATGTTATTGATATCACATGATTTAGATTTAATTAAAAATTATACTGATAAAGTACTTATTCTCAGAAATGGTGTGGTGCTAGAGGAGGGTACTACATTAAATGTGTTTAAACAACCTACTAATGATTATACGAAAGCTTTAATCGCTAGCAGTCCTGAGAAGCTTGTTAAAGAAAAAGAACACTCTAACAGACTAATCCAATTAGAAAATATTGGATGTAAATTTCCAGTTAATACAGCCTTCTTCAAAAAAAATAGAAAATACTTTACTGCACTTAATGATATAAATCTTTATATTAATTCAGGCGAAACAATAGGCTTAGTAGGTGAATCGGGATCAGGTAAAACAACACTTGGTTTATCTATCATGCAACTACTCAATTATTCCGGAAATATATATCTAAACAAAATCAAGTTATCATCTCTATCCTCAGAAGAACTCAGAGAATCAAGACGTGATTATCAAATAGTATTTCAAGACCCGTATTCATCTTTATCTCCGCGTATGACAATTAGTGAAATCCTATCTGAGGGTATAATTTCTTTCAATAATAATATTAGTCAAACCAGTTTATTGCGAAAGTGTTCAGAACTTTTGAGTGAAGTAGGTTTAGATCCATCAATGTCCCAAAGATATCCACATCAGTTCTCAGGTGGACAGAGACAAAGAATTGCAATTGCAAGAGCACTTTCAATGAAACCTAAACTTATAATTTTTGATGAACCTACAAGTGCACTAGATGTAATAGTTCAAAAGAATATACTAAAATTAATAGTTGATTTACAGGAGAAATATTCTCTTAGCTATTGCTTTATTAGTCATGATTTAAAAGTAATAAGCTCAATTTCACATAGGATATATGTTATTAAGGATTCTAAAATTGTTGAGACTAATACTACTGATGAGTTGATCTCTAATCCACAGAGCGATTATACTAAAAAGCTGATAGAATCCTCTTTTATTGTTTAGATAAAAGTCTTTTTAACATAGATTTATAAACTTTAGTAACAGCATCTAAATCAGATTTAGTTGTATGTTCATTAATTTTATGAATTGACTCATTTATTAGGCCAAATTCTATAACTTGATCACATATTTTTGCCATGAATCTACCATCTGATGTTCCTCCATCAGTAGATATTTCTGCAATCATATTAAGTTCGTCTTTCACTGATGTTAAGCATGCATTTAATAAGTCTTTTCTTTCTGTTAAAAATGGATCTCCTGAGTGGGACCAGCTAACCGTATAGTCCAGACCGCTTGCATTCATGATTTCTTCCAGTTTATTTTGTAATTCTTCTTTAGTGGTCTCCGTCGAATACCTAAAGTTAAAGTCCATATTAAGTTCGCCTGGGATAATATTTGTAGTACCTACGCCGCTATTAATATTAGATATTTGAAAAGAAGTTGGAGGAAAATACTCATTTCCTTCATCATATTTTTCTGAGACTAATTTATTTAAAACTGGTGAAAACGCATGTATAGGATTCATTGCATTTTGAGGATAAGCTATATGACCTTGAATGCCTTGCACTCTTAACTTACCTGACAAAGATCCTCTACGGCCATTTTTAATTGTATCTCCGATGACTTTTTTACATGATGGCTCACCAACTATACACATATCAATTTCATATGGAGTTAGGTCACCAGATTCAACTAGTCTTTTTATACCATTCACAGCAGATCCTTCTTCATCGCTGGTCAGTATTACTACAATACTACCATTTGTATCTTTATTATTAGACAAGAATTCTCGTATCGAATATAGCATACAGGCAATACCTCCTTTCATATCAGATGTCCCTCTTCCATATAATTTCGAATTTTTATCTGTAAGTTTAAAAGGATCAGTATCCCATTTTTTTTCATCACCTGTCGGTACAACATCAGTATGTCCAACATATGCAAGCACAGGTTTTTCTCTACCATATCTAGCAATTAAATTAGTCACATCACCATATTTTTTAAACTGAATATCGAATCCTAATTCTTGCAAATAAGTTGCAATATATTCTTGGCAGTTATCATCAAATGGTGTAACTGATTTGAAACTTATAAGTTTATCTAAAATATTAATCACATTATTATTTTCCATAATATTTATATTCCTTTCTCTTCATCTCTGATGGTTAGGACTTCATACCCATTATTTGTAACAAGGATTGTATGTTCCCATTGAGCTGACAAAGAATGATCTTGTGTAACTACAGTCCATCCATCATTTAGAGTTTTTGTTTTATATTTGCCTGAATTAATCATTGGCTCTATAGTAAATGTCATACCTTCTTGTAACCTTATACCTGTTCCATCTACTCCATAATGTAATATCTGTGGAGATTCATGGAAATTTCTACCAATACCATGACCACAGTAATCTCTAACAACACTGAAGTTATTCGTATGAGCATGTTCTTGAATAATAGCACCAATGTTTCCTATATGTAATCCAGGTTTAACAATTTTAATAGCTTTATACATACATTCCTGCGTAATTTTACATAACCTATTCGCTAATACTGATGGTTTTCCGACAAAAAACATTTTACTAGTATCACCATGAAAACCATCTTTTATTACAGTGATATCAATATTTATTATATCACCATCTTTAAGTATTTTGTCAGCAGCAGGAATACCATGACAAACTTGATGATTTACAGATGTGCATATGGATTTTGGAAAGCCTTTATAGTTCAGAGGGGCAGGAATTGCCTTTTGCTTGTTAACTATATAATCATGACATATTTGGTCTAATTCTTCGGTTGAAATGCCTTGTGTTACGTATGGCTCTATCATGACTAAAACATCTGAGGCCAGTTTACCTGCCACTTTCATTCTTTCAACATCTAATTTTGATTTGATATCAACCATATATTACCTAATTAGTACTTTTTTAGGTCAAATTATCAGATTTTTATTGTTGAATCCATGTAAATATGCTAAAAAACCCTATCAACAATATTTAATATAAATTTGTTGTTAATTAACTATTTTAGGAGTTTAGCTACAAGTGTCAAATTTGTCTATCAAAGAGATGATAAATGCGGGTGTACATTTTGGTCATCAATCAAAGTATTGGAACCCCAAAATGCGACCTTATATCTATACTACATTTAAGAAGCTTCATATCATCAATCTCGAGAAGAGTGTCACTCATTTTAACCAAGCAAAGACCTTTATAGAAAAAATTATCAAGAACAACTCGAAAATATTATTTGTAGGAACTAAAAGAGCTGCAAGAGATATAGTCTCTAAATATGCAACTGAGGCTAAAATGCCATATGTAAATATTAGATGGTTGGGTGGAATGTTAACTAATTTTGATACTGTTAAAAAATCTATACAAAAGCTAGATGATTTAAATTCAAAGCTTAATACCGCTCTTATCAACGGGTTAACTAAGAAAGAAATATT
>CEQN01109293.1_pt1 | contig 11130 bp, 12 predicted proteins | sample 427011 | NCBI WGS metagenome assembly CEQN01 (sample SAMEA2621277, study PRJEB7988) | marine metagenome | biome: marine biome (ENVO:00000447); feature: deep chlorophyll maximum layer (ENVO:xxxxxxxx); material: "saline water (ENVO:00002010), including plankton (ENVO:xxxxxxxx)" | depth 120 m
GAAATATCGAATGTAGCTAGAGCTAGATTCAGTAACAACAAAAACAGCAACTACTACTATGGCTACTAAACCTTTAACAACACTAGCAAAGAAAATCGGTACGGCCTTAATGGGGTACGCTGGTTGGGGAAATTCTAACGACTTTTATGTAGGTGCTAGTGCATCTAGCCAAAGAATAGGAAATAAGAATTTAAATAAAGATATTATTGATTTAATATCTGAGCATAAGCATAGAATGATGATTAGTGATAGTCGTTATATCTATCAAAGTAATTCTATTGTGGCTGGTGCAGTCATGCAAAAAGCTAGTAAAGTATATGGTGGCAGTTGGAAGCTACAACATTACTCTAAAGATAGAGACTTTGCTAATGCAGTAGAAAAGGATATAGAAAATTTAGATAGCATCTTAGATATTAGGGGTGGTGCTTATGGCTTTAGGCGAAATGTAAAGCTAGAATCAAAAACCCTAGATGTAGATGGTGAGTTTTTTGTAATACTTACAGAAAGTAGGAATAGTACACCACAATTACAATATGTAGAGGCTCATAATGTAGACACTTGTAATGAGGCTGATAAAGCATCTGGTATTGTAGGTTATGGTACATATAAGGAGTTAAAAATAAAAAATGGCGTTATATATAATGAATATATGCGGCCAGTTGCTTACCGATTTAAAGATAGTAGTAGCAAGGTGGGTTATCGTGATATATCAGCTAGAGATGTATGCCATATATACGATCCAGCTTGGTTTAGCCAAGGTCGTGGCACACCTAGTGTAGCTAATGCTATATTAGATTGGTACGACTTAGCAGAGACTAGAGACGCTGAGAAGCTGGCCCAAAAAATAAATAGCTCTATTAGCTTAATTGAGTCCAATGAATCTGGACGCTTTGACGCTGGTAATGCTTTAATTAATCCACAAGGGCAAGCTGGTAAGAATCTACAAACTCAGTTATTCGAGGGTGGTATGATTCGCTACATTAAGAATGGTGGCAATCTAAAGGCTCACGATTCAGCACGCCCTAGTGATGGTTGGCTAAAATTCACTAAGCAGATTGAGCAAGGTGCGTTTTATGGGTTAGGCTGGCGTAGAGAAATGCTAGATAGCTCAGATGTAGGTGGTGCTGGTGTGCGTGCATTTGTTAGAGATATTAACGATAGCATTAACGACAGATGCGAAATACTAAAAAAGCATCGCATGAAAGTATTGGCCTATGTTATCGCTAAGAGAGCGAAGCAAGGTATGTACAAGCTGCCAGAAGATTGGTTGAACTTTGGATTTACTAAGCCAAGAGAGTTTATTGTAGATGAGGGCAACATACGCAAGGCCGACTTAGAAGATTTGCGTGCTGGCCTAGTAAGCGAAGTAGAGATTTTATCCAAGAGAGGGTTAGATCCAGACGAGTTTTATAGAAAGCGTGCAGAAGGTTTAGTGCTTAAAAAGCAAATAGCTGACGAGTATGGATTAGATTTGCGTGAGCTAGGTACATTAGAGATTAAACCTGACCAGCCAACAAGTGCTGTTGAAGAAAGTGACGAGCAAGATGGGTAAGGGAATGACACCCAAAAAGGGTTACGATAATAAAAAGTACGCTGATAATTATGATTCTATATTTCGTAAAAACAAAAATTTTAAAAGCAAGTCTAAGCAATGAGTGAAAAAACAAGTAAAAAAGAAGTATTACATAGTGCAAGTGTTACTGGTACATCTAGTGCCATCGACATACCATACGATACAGAGTTTATTACAGTAAGTGTAGTGGGCAATGATGGCGTTTGGGTAGAAGATACAAGTGGTAATAAATTATTAGCAGTACCAGCTTTCTATTCTGGTGAAAGCTCTAAAAAGAGTTTTGTGGCTTTGCCGATCGCTGGCATGAGCATAAAGGTTTCTTTAGATTCTGGCACAGCTAATGTTTATGTTACTAGATTCTTCGCTAACTAATGTTTTATAATGACAAAGATATAATTGGCGTACCCACTAGCTTAGGCTTAGGGTCTATGCCTAGTTATGTCCCAGTTATATCTTCTGCGTTTGCTATATATGGCACAGTAGACTATGTAGGTAATGGTGGCAATGTCGTTAGATTTTATAACATAGGTGCAGATACCACAGAGAGAGATTTTACAGCTAAAGAGCTAACTGATGGCACTTACACTACTTGGCTAGATGGTGCTAGTAGTGCTATTACTAGGGTGGCCAAATTGTATAATCAATTAGGCGACTCTGATTTAGACTTAATCCAATCTAGCTCTAGTATTAGGCCATATTACGAAACTAGCGAGAATACTATAAGATTTGACCAAGTAGGATATTTCCAATATGCTAGTATGTTTACAACTGCAACTGGTGCAGCAACTAAAGTACAGAATGCGTTTGAGGATAACACTACAACAAGTGATACATCTTTTGTTTTAGGTGCTAGAAAGAAAGGTAATCAGATATACGATTTACCAGCAAGTGGCAGAACGATGTTTAGTTTAAGAGATATGTATACGCCTAGTTATGCTTATAACGCAAAACATAAAGCAATATCAATTAAATCTGCACAGTATTCTGACGATATATCTATATCAGCTAGGGGTAACGATGGTACACTAATCTTAGAAGAACATGATACATTTGACCATAGCACACTTAAAACATATATAGGTGAAATACAAAGGCTAGCAACGCCTCATGTTACTGCTACAGATATGAATTTATTTGTGAATGGAACACAAGAGGTAGACACTAATACAGCTAGCTTAGATGCAGAGATAGACTTAGGTAGAATTGAAATAGGTGATAATAGATATATCATGAAAGGTGCAATGTTGTTTAATAAGATTTTAACGACCCAAGAGAAAGCAGAGATACATACTAGAATGTCTGAGGATTATTAAGATGGCTAATTTTTTAACATACAAAAACGAGCAAGATGCTTTGGATCGAGCAGATGTAGAAGGGCAAGCACTTAACTTACCTTATTGGCAAGACCCAATTAATGTAACTAGAACTGTTACATCACCTTTTTATACATCTATAAATAATTGGGTATTAGAAGTTACTGAATATACTACAATTACAGAAGATGAAGCAGCTTTAATGATAGATGAAAATAGTATAACGCTAGATGAAGCAAACTAAATTGACACGCATAAACATTGTATAATATGGCTAAATGGTTTGATATAAAGGCTTACACCGATAAAGGAGATAAGGAAAATAAAACCTATAACTCTATCGACTTGTATATTTACGATGAGATTGGAGGATATGGCGTACAAGCTAACGCATTTGTAAAAGCACTAAATGAATATAAAGACGCAGATACTATTAATGTACGCATTAACTCTGGTGGTGGTAGTGTTATCGCTGGCTCAGTTATTTACAACGCTTTAAAACGCCATAAGGGTAAGGTTGTTACTTATATAGATGGCTTATCTGCGTCTATGGCTAGTGTAGTAGCTATGGTGGGTGATGAAGTGCGTATGGCCGAAAATGCATTACTTATGATCCATAACCCATGGACTCAAAGCCAAGGTGAAGCTGAAGATTTAAGAAAAGAAGCCGACTTATTAGACAAGATTAAAGAGACTTTATTAACAGCGTATAAGCGTTCAAAATACACAGAAGAAGAGTTAAGTGGCCTTATGGACGCTGAGACTTGGTTTACTGCTAAAGAGGCCTTAGAGGCTGGGTTTATTGATTTTATTGAAGGTGCGACTGAAAAGGTTGCATGGTCACGCATCAAAGACTACGACTTACCAGAAAATAAAAAGAATTTAGTAAACGCAGAGACTTATAACGATTATCCACAATCAGCTACCAATAACGCCAAGAGGGCGTTAAAATGGAAGGCAGAAAATGGTAGTAGTTGCGGCACAAATGTTGGCTGGACGAGAGCTAACCAGTTGGCCAATAAAGAGAAAATTTCACGAGATACCATCGCTAGAATGGCGAGCTTCAAAAGACACCAACAACATAAAGATGTACCTTACTCTGAGGGTTGTGGTGGCCTAATGTGGGACGCATGGGGTGGTACAAGTGGCGTAGAGTGGGCTATAAGCAAGCTCAAACAAATTGACAACTCAACATACAATAAAATTATGGAAAGTATAAATGAAGTATTAGAAGATACTAAGGTTGAGGTAGAAGCAACTGAATCAGCTGAAACTGAGGTAGTAGCATCTGTCGAAACTGAAGTAAAAGACAATGTTGTACTAGAGCCAGTCGCTGAAGTTGCAGAGGTTGCAGAAGTAGAGGATTCTTTAGCAGATGTTAAAGACTCACTAGAAGCCACCCAAGCACTTGTAAACGACTACAAGGCAAAGGTAGAACTTTTGGAAACTGAGATTGAAAATAAAGAAGCTCAGTTTGAATTAAGTGTAAAAGCATTAGAAGAAAAACACGAACTAGAATTAGCTGAAGCTAAAGCGTTTAAAGATGCTGAAGTTTCTAAAGCTAGTGCTGAAGTGTTAGCATCTATTGGCGTTGAAGCTACTGAAGAGGTAGAAGAAACAGAAGAGCCAAAAGCTGATACACCAGAAGATTTTTGGGCAGAGTACAAGAGCTTATCTATTGAAGATAAGAACGAGTGGTATGCACAGAACAAGCATAGAATAGGTAAGTAACCAATTCAAAAACATTAATCAAAATTAAATATATAAAATATTATGGCTAATACAATATCTGGGGTAAACCTAGCAGAAGTAGCACAAGAGAGCTTACCAGCATTACAGAGCTTGTTCGCACCTCTTGGCTCTATTCTCACAGATTTCTCATCTGACATCGCTCAGTCTGGGGAGTCTGTTACTACACGATTCGCAACTAAACCAACAGCTACTGATTTAAGCTCTGGTTATTCTGCGACTGATGTAGCAATGACATCTAAAACAATTAACCTTAACAGCTTCCAAGGATTTGTTTACAAATTCACAGACGCTGAGCGTTCAAAAAGCTCAATTAATCTTGGTAACCTTTTCTTAGAGCCAGCTGGTCAAGCATTGGCTGACAAGGTTTTTGGAGACATCTGGAACTTAGTAGTACAAGCTAACTTTGCTACTGAGCATAAAGATGCTGCATCTGCTGGCTTCACTCGTGATGACTTAGTAGACATTGGTGCTGTACTTTCTGATACTAAGAAAGCACCTAAGAGCAATAGATTTGTTATTGCTAACCCATCATACTATGGTGGCTTAATGAAATCACTATCTGGTTCAGCTGACTTACTTGGTCAACAAACTAACTATGCTGATGGTAAATTACCTAAGATTGCTGGTTTCGATATCCATGAGTCTAACCTTTGTGATACTAATAGCGATAACTTAGTAGCTTTCGCTGGTCACAAGTCATCTCTATTATTCGCTGGTCGTGCAGTCGACTCAGAGGGTGCAGAGCAAGCTGGTGTTGAAGTTGAAAATGTTGTAATCCCGGAGATCGGATTACCAGTACAATTCAGACGCTTCTATAACCCAGCAGAGGGTACATTGAATTTCTCAATGGGCTTACTCTATGGCGTATCAGCTGGTACTGATATGGGTGTTCGTGTGGTCGCTGAGTCCTAATCAGTAGATTAACATTTATAAAAAAAGCCCCACTTTTCGGAGTGGGGTTTTTTGTGTAATACTGCGTAGGTAAATTGACCACCAAGAAACAATAGATAATGTAATGAATTATATTTCGTGTGTGTGGCACGAAAGTAGTGTAATAATAATGCAAGCCATCTAGGTTATCTTAGGTGGCTTGTTTCTTTTGACACACGAACAAATATTGTGAGCGACTTTCTAGATATAATTACACGAGGCTTAGATGTAGCTAGTGATGCAATAGGTGAAACATTCACTTTATCTAATGTTCAGTATAAGGGTGTATTTGGAAGTATAGATGCAAAAGTAGATTACGAAGGCTTATCAGGATATGATACAGAAAAGGAATGCGATTTATCTGTATCTAAAACACAACTTTCTACCCCTATAGCAATTAATAGTAAAATTACTAGGTCAGATAATAGCGTTTGGGTAGTAGTAGAATCTAGTAGTGCTGATAGCACTAATTTTGATTATAGGCTAAAGTTAGAAGAATAACATGGCCATTAAGGTAAAGGTAGATAGTAATTTACTAAAAGTAAAAATAAGAAAGCTACTTAGACAAACTAAAAAATCTGAGAAAGAGTTTGTAAAAGAGCAAGCTGCTTTGATGGCCGAAACTATAGTAAGAGCTACACCACCTTTTGTAACCTATACCCCATTTAAAGGGTCTATGGGAACTTTGGCTGATTTTAAACAAGGTCGAAGTGCTGTTGTCGGTGATATGCTTAGAGTTTTTGGGATCAGAAGCGAAGGTTTTATAAGATACTTACTTAAAAGATTTAAAAGAGAAAGTAATATAAAAGGCACTATACATGGGTCTAGGGGTGCATTTGAAATAGATACACCATTAGTTACATTAAACACAGCTAAGGCTAGGCAATTTTACGAAAAGCAACGCTTGGCTAATGGTAGGCCAACTTTTAGTAATTCTGGTAATAGGTGGCAAGGGGAAGCCTTTGTAACTAAAAAAATATTTGATACAATATTGAAAGATAAAATAAATAACTTAGGTATAGCTAAGGCAGCATTTGCTAGAGCTGTAGTAAAATTAAACCCTAAGAAGCGAGTTAATAAATGGATCAAAAAGCATTTAGGTCGTGTTAATACCATGATTAGCGAAACCCAAGGCAAGGGCTATAAAGTAATTATAAAAGCTTCTGCTAGGGGTCTACAATATGTTACCAATAAAATTAATTTTTTCGCAAAAAAAAGAATAAGAATGGCCGAAAAAAGGCTTAAAACGCAATATAGAAAAATAGCACGCAAAAGCGGCTTTTAAATATAGTTTGACACAATAACAATTACTATGGCTAAACTGGTTACATACGCATTTGAGAACGAGCTAGAAAAGGGCTTTAAAGAGGCTATTAATAATTCTGATGTAAATGTACTTATACCAGACGATAACACTACTGAAACACCTGCTAACTACATTTATATAGAAACCGAAATAGGTGAACCAGTAAGTGAAGAGCGAACTAATGCTGATGGCCATTACGATCACTATGAAGCTGACTTATCATTTGAAATTGTAACAAATAGGCTAGATAATACAGCTGTACCTAATGACCCAAGCGAAAACACTAGCACAGTTTCTAATTTCCATGATTACATGATAACGCTAGTACGCCAAGCTTTAGATGGCCCAGCTAGTGCAGTTACAACAGCATTTAATGACGAGCCAGTAGCAGTGCTAAGAATGATACCAGACAAGTCTGAGCGTTCAAAAGATGAAGATGAGCGTGTAACTGAATTGAAGTACAAAATACAATTTATAGTAAAAGTAGAGAGCTAACAATTTGACACACAATATAGATATATAAGATTATGAGCATACCAAGCGGCACAACCGATTTCCCTATAGGGCATCAATTCGCTATCACAGTAGGTGGTAGAAGTTTTTTATTAGACTCTATTGATTTACCAGAAAAGACTACTAGGGTTATTAATAGAACTAACCAAAATGGTGATGCTGCCGACTATCAAGTAAGAAAGGCTGGGGAAAAGATTACTGGTACAGCTACTTTACAACGATTGGATACAAGCACAGCACTACCTAAGAGTGGCGACAGTATTTTATGGACTACTGAAGATGAACTTTTATCCGATTACATGCTAGGATATGTAACCGATGTAAAAGTAGCACGCAGTAAAGATAGTGCAGATGTATTTGAAATTGGCTTTTTAGCTGAGGACTTTTTAGATATTAACTATGGTATAACTACTGGAGACTTTGTTACTGTTGGATCTGAATCATTTACAGCTACTGGAGATACTGGGTTTACTATGGAGGTTGGAACTACTAACTCTTATGGTGGTTTAGCATTTAATACGCCATTACCAACTAATACCAATGTTTATGTTTCATTTAATGTAACTCAAGTAAGTGGTACATCTTCGCCATCTTGTAGCCTTAGGGACTCAACACCAAATGGCACAGCTGGTGCTAGTAATATAGCATCAGTGGGCTTTAATACTTTTACATTAAATACTGGAAGTTTCACAGCTGATTACATTACCATAGCTGATGGTAGCGATGGATTTAATGCAGAATTTACTATATCAGATTTTCAAGTTTCTTTATCGCCATTAGCTAGCACTAAGCTAGTAAGACTACGCAATACTGGTGGCTTATCAGATACAGAGTTTTTCTTCGTACAAGGCGACCTAAATGGGTTTGCTCAGACATTAGATACAACAAGTGTCAATGGCTTATATGGTATAGATTCAAGTGCCGTTACAGTAGGTAGATGTAAGTATGATACATCGCTACCAGCTGGAACACTTAAAACAATACAGCTAAAAATAGCTTATCCTACAACAAAAGTAGTTGGCACTAATCATACTACTTACAGAGTTAATGCTATTAGAGTTATATCTACTGAAGTAGTATCTGGCAAAAAACATAGCATACTAGAAATAGATGCAGATATAAACGATACACAAGCAATTATAATAGGCTTAGACTTTGTGGACGCATAGAATTTTAAACTAAACACTTAAACAATAAATATAAATTATAGGAGACATTAAATTATGACTGTACCATCAGGAACTGCAAATTTCCCACTAGGCTTTGAGTCTGTTACTATTAATAGTATCGCTTACAAAGTTGACGCTGTGGATATAGCAAGCGAGACAACTCGTATTATTAACCGACCAGATGAAAATGGAGACGCAGCAGATTTCCAAATTCGTAAAGCTGGCGAGAAAATTACTGGAACTATTACCCTACAAAGGGCAACAACTACAACAGCATTACCAGACTCTGGTGATACTTTTACTTACGACTACGACAGAAGTAATCCAAATACCGACCCTACTTTAACTGTCACAGATGTAAAAGTAAGTCGCTCAAAAGACGCAGCTGATGTATTTGAGATTGGCGTGCTAGTAAACTAATCCAAAGCTAAGTTACTTTTTATAGTTGTTTAGTTTTTAAAATAGCCAGCATTTCGTGGGAGATGTTGGCTATACTTGTTTTGACACGCTGGTAAAAGTTATATGATGGGCTACGCAGATACTAAATCAAAAATAGAATACGAACGCCTAGTGCCATGGGCTAGTAGTACATCGCATAAAATAGCTGGCTATGAAGTTAATGCACTTACGCTATCTAGTTTAATAGATTTGCAAATAAATAAGAATTTTATAGTAGGCGAGTATACAGAAGATAATAGCCCTATAGGTGATGTTTTAAATTATCTTTGGAGGCACACAAATTATTATACAAATAAGCCTAATATTTGGTCTAAGTTTCGTAAGTATTTATTTTTAAGAAAGCTATCTAAATTATCTCTAGAAAAGGTGGCCAAAGAATGTATAGCTCATTTTGAATACGCAGTAGAAGAAACACCAGCTGGTATAAGTATAGATAGTGGAAGTAAGAGAAATCTTAAAATGCCTGCTGCACCAACTGTAGCTTATTTAGTAGATGAAGTTTGTGGCGAATACAATACGACTATTACTGAGGTCATGGATATGCCAGTAAAAAAGCTATTTCAATTAATGAGGTGTATAAGGCTAAGAAAGCGTGGTGAGGGTCGTGGTGGAGAAATAAGCTATTCCGATCCCAAAGAGCTAAGAGATTGCATCAAAGAAGAATTAAAACAATTACAACAAAAGAGAGCAGCAAACGATGGCTAGAGCAGATGTAAAGGTAACTACTGACTTAGACAGTAGTAAAATGAAAGCTGGCCTAACCAAGATGCGTAGTGGTATCTCTGGAATGGTTAAAAGTGCTACTGGTAAGTTTTTAGCACTAGGTGCTGTTATTGGTGGATTAAGAGGCCTAGGTGGGCTTGGTAAGCTCGCCATGGAAGCAGAGGAAGTAGATAGTAAATTTAAGGCTGTATTTAAAGAATCTGCACCAGAAATGCTTACAGTCATTCAAGACTTAAAAAAGCATATACACGCCACAACCACAGAGATGAAAAACTCTTTGGCCACCTACAAAGCAATGGCAGATGGCATGGGCTTTACTGATGAGGCTGGTAAAATTTTAGCTGAGTCTATGGTAAGGCTGCAAGGCGACTTAGCGTCTTTTCATAATTTAAATGCAGATGAAGCGTTTAATAAAATTAAGTCAGCTATATCTGGCGAATTTGAACCATTAAAGCAATTAGGTATTGTCTTAAATGAAGCTACCATAAAGCAAGAGGCTTTAAATCTTGGCATATACGATGGCACTACTGCACTAACTGCTAGTCAAAAAGCATTAGCTGTACAGTCAGCTGTGGTAAGAATGATGGGCGATGCCAATGGTGACGCTGAGGCCACTACTAATAGCTCCATGAACGCTTACAAGCGTTTAAATGCAGAGCTTAAAGATTTAGGTGAAAATCTTGGTATATTATTAGTGCCATTAGTTAATAAGTTAGTGGAGGTCACTAGCAAGGCAGTTGATGCTACTGAAAATATAAAAACATCTATAAATAATGTTACAGATGAATTTGCGAACCAAGCTAAAGAAAATTTGGTAGCAAATGGCGTACTAGAGAAAGGCCTAATAGGTTATAGATTAAGTGCTAAAGCTATTGAAGAGTTTGGGATAGAAGCTGCATTTACTACTAAAAAGACTGAGTTAATTGCAGATGAAATAGCAAGGCTTACAGAAGAGCATAAGAAGCTTAATGAGGAAGTTTCCAAAGGTGAGGCAGCTAAAGACGCTGAAATAAGGAAAAAGGCCACCGAAGAGCAAGTAGAAGCTACTGAAGATATTGTAGATGCGATGGGCGATACTTTCCAAGAGCAGCAAAATCAGTTAAAAGCTAGTGGCAAGCAAATAGGTAACGCCAAAAAACTCTTAGACTTAGAAGAAAAACGACAAAGAGTAATGCATGAGGCTGATACCAATAAGTCTGGTGTTGTTACTAGAAGAGAAGAGAAGGAATTTGAGAGAAGGCAAAGGGCGATAGAAAGCCAAAGAAGAAGAGTACGATCAGCTGAAATGGCCATAGAAACTATGGGCGGCGAAGAGAAGGCAATGGAAATCGAAAAAAATGATATGTTCGGTGATCCAACCTTGAAAAACCCCGGCACAAGACAAGGTAGAAG
>CEQN01037382.1_pt1 | contig 11086 bp, 11 predicted proteins | sample 427011 | NCBI WGS metagenome assembly CEQN01 (sample SAMEA2621277, study PRJEB7988) | marine metagenome | biome: marine biome (ENVO:00000447); feature: deep chlorophyll maximum layer (ENVO:xxxxxxxx); material: "saline water (ENVO:00002010), including plankton (ENVO:xxxxxxxx)" | depth 120 m
CTAATAGAAGGCACTACCACCTGGCATAGTAGGTTCAGCACCTGTTGCTTCGCGAGTTTCATTAAGATCACCAGCGGCCCTCGACCTCATAAAACCTGAGTCTGTGCCAAGAGTAACCATCTGAAATCCAGCTGTGAGCCATTTTTTTGTGAATTCGGCGCTACCAGTATGTATACCTGGGGTCACACCATGTTTGCGGCATGCCTCATAGATTTCCATAACCTTTGCCTCGTGATTGGGATCGTGATTGTCCCCAGTAGGCTCCATCCCAAGAGCATAGGCTAGATCAGAGGGACCTACATAGGCTGCATCAACTCCGGGTGTACTTAATATTTCATCGAGTTTTTCCAAAGCCTCGGCGGTCTCAATCATACACACGACAGCAATCTGATCATTCGCACCCTTCTGATAATCGGCCCCACCATATATAGCAGCCCGAGTAGGGCCAGAAGACCGCCCTCCCTCAGGCGGATATTTACTCGCCCAAACCGCTCGCTCGGCCTCTTCGCGATTATTAACTAACGGCACCACAACACCGTAAGCACCGGCATCTAGCGCCTTCATAATGGTTGCGGGATCATTCCACGGAACCCGAACAAAAGGAGTGGTGGCAGTTGTCGAAATCGCTCGGAACATCTCGATTGAGTCCGCGTAATCTATTGCCCCATGCTGCATATCCACACATAGCCAGTCAAATCCCACATGTGCCATGACCTCCGCACTGTGGCCATCCGGGATGCTCAGCCATGCTCCAACTGTAGACTTACCGCTTTTCCACGCTTCCAGCGTCCTGTTTACCCGCACTAATAACCTCCCTATTTTTATAAAACTAATTTAACGGCTGAATCTCTAATTAGAAATTGCCCGGAATGTGTCCGAATCGACAATCTCCTGAGGTATCAGACCTGCGAACCAGTATGCAGCATATTCGATCTAGCACCACCATGTGAATCAGTCGGAAACAGCGGCATGTTACACTCCCGTATGGTTAAATTAGTTATTGAGATTGGAGTCATCAAATGCCTCAGACCCTCAGCGTAATCAAGGCAGATATCGGTGGATTCGTAGGACATTCGTCGATGCACCCTGAAGTCCTAGACTATGGCAGAGAACAAGTTGCTCAGGCCGTACAGAATGGCTTACTAATTGATGGGCAGGCCCAAGCCTGCGGGGATGATATGTTCCTGATCCTCTCCCATGAACGAGGCGAAGACGATGAAACTCTGCATAAATTTGCGTGGGACACCTTCCAAGGAGGAACAGAAGTAGCAAGAAAACTACATCTCTATGGAGCTGGCCAAGACCTTTTGGTTGATGCATTCAGTGGCAATATCCGAGGGGCTGGTCCGGGATCGGCAGAACTAGAGCTTGTGGAACGGCCCTCAGAACCGATCATTGTGTTCATGGGTGACAAAACGTCTGCGGGTGCCTTTAACTTACCTTTCTATAAGATGTTTGCCGATCCATTTAATACAGCAGGGCTTGTGATCGCGGAGAGCCTTCACGATGGCTTCGCTTTCGAAGTGCATGACATAGCAAACAATAAAAAGGCCGTCTTTCAATCCCCAGATGAAATATATGACTTGCTTGTATTTATCGGGTCACCCGCACACTACGCTGTGAAGCGAGTGGTTACTCGGTCCACAGGAGAAGTAGCGGCTGTTTCATCAACCGACAAACTTTCACTAATCGCTGGAAGATATGTGGGTAAGGACGACCCTACTGCCATAGTCAGGTGCCAAGGCAATTTCCCGGCTGTTGGTGAGGTGCTCGAGCCATTCTCCACACCATATATTGTTGAGGGCTTCATGCGCGGTTCACACTATGGACCTTGGATGCCAGTTTCTCTCCGTGATGCCAATCCATCCCGATTTGATGGTCCTCCGCGAGTGGTCGCTTTGGGCTTTCAACTGGCTGAAGGAAAATTCATAGGCCCAAGGGATATGTTCGACGATCCATCGTTCGATAATTCCAGGAAAGAAGCAAATACGATTTCGGATATTCTAAGAAAGCATGGTCCGTTTGAACCTCACAGGTTACCGCTCGATGAAATGGAATATACGACAATGCCCGTGGTTGCCGAGAAAATGGCGTCTCGGTGGACCGAGCTCTAGTAGCTGGATCTTCAGTCCATAAGCATGCTTTTACGAGAAGTTGTTATCGCTACAGGTAATCAAGGCAAATTGAACGAATACCGTAAAATATTGCATGGCCCAGAACTAAGAGTGCTGGGTCTCGAAGATGTCCCCGTAGCAATGTCAGAGGTCATTGAGACCGGCAGATCGTACGTAAACAACGCTATAGCAAAAGCAGTCGCCGTTGCTAAGACTGCGGGAATTCCTGCAATTGGAGATGACAGTGGCCTCGAAATAGATGCCTTGGATGGAGCACCAGGACCGGTCTCAGCAAGATACGGAATAAACCTCAGGCAAAAAAACGTTAGATCGGAGCGAGACCGTAACGAACTAATTCTAAATCTAATGAAGTCAGTTCCTCTACCAAAACGGACGGCAAGGTTCCGAGCATGTGTGGCTCTGGCTATACCAGGGAACATTATTATTACAAGAGAGGGTGTATGCGAAGGTTTCATCGCTGAGAGTCCTCGTGGCGATGACGGATTTGGTTATGATCCGATATTCTTAATCCCTGACGGGAGATCCATGGCACAAATTGGTGACCTCAAAAATACTATTTCGCATCGAGGGAAAGCCATAGCAGCCCTACTGACTGCAATCAATTCTGGGAAGCAGGCTAATGATGCATAATCAACTGGACGAGATGTTCGAAAACAATAGAAAAGATGGCAAAACTATTGTCATCCCTTTCTTACCTGCTTCTTGGCCGGAGAGCAATTCCACGATAGATATAGTGAATGCTGCGGTCAAAGGAGGCGCATCAGCAATAGAAATAGGATGGCCGTTTAGCGATCCGATGGGTGATGGACCTGTAAACCAACGAGCATACGACACAGCAATACAGAATGGATGCACGGGCGAGGTAGTAATTGATCTCGCTAGCCAGATTAGGACGACTCATCCCCATTTGCCCATAATAATTATGGGATACTTCAATCCTCTGCTGGCGTATGGCCCCGAACGATGGGCTAAAGATGCACAGTCAGCAGGCATAAATGGCCTTATTTGTGTGGATCTCCCGCCGCAGGAAGCTCTGGAAATTGCGCCAATCCTGACGAAACATTCTATTCACACTATATTCCTACTCGCTCCTACTTCAACTGATGACCGAATCGAACTCGTCTCCGAATATGGCAGCGGGATGATCTACTGCGTCTCGGTAGTCGGAATAACGGGTGCAAGGAAAACTCTCTCGAACGAGCTCCCCGTCTTTATTGAACAGGTAAGAACCAAAACAGATATTCCCCTTGCGATTGGATTTGGAATATCCGAACGTTCTCATGTTGTGGAGGTCAATGAAATTGCAGATGCCGCTGTTGTCGGGAGCGCATTCATTCAGGCGATAGCACAAGCTGATAGACAAACAATACAAACCGCAACTGAGGACTTCATAGCTACCCTTACTTCTGGACGTGAATCATGAAAGTCAGAGGTGTGAGAGGAGCTACCACTAGTGACTCGAATTCTCGCGAGGACATCTTACTGGCCGCCCATGACCTAATAACTGGCATAATCGAGGCTAACGAAATCGTGGTTGATGACGTGGCATCAATACTTTTCTCTACCACAGCTGATCTAAACGCAGAATTTCCAGCTGTTGCAGCGAGAAATCTAGGTTTCACGAACACAGCTCTAGAATGCCTAGTCGAAATGAACGTACCAGGATCCCTTGCTAGATGCATTCGGGTACTAATGCATGTAAATTCTGACAAACAACAAAAAGAAATACGACATATCTACCTTAAAAACGCGAAATCACTCCGTGCGGATTTGATCGATGACGATTCAGAGTGATCACGATGACGGGCCTGAGTTTCATAAATCAGATGTGCAACGAAGTGATCTAGAACTCAATCTACTCGAGTACCAAGGCCCGATCCAAACTCTGCTTGAAATGGTGGAGCAACATGAAATGGATATAAACACAATTGCGTTGGCCACAGTGGCCTCACAGTTTGCAATGTATGTCAGAGAAGCAAAAGTTGCTGGAACTATACCCATTGAGCAAGTGGCGCAATATGTTTCAGTAGCCTCGCGTTTGCTACTTTTGAAGTCGCGCACGTTAATCCCAAACGAAATCGAGGATACACCTGAACCAGAAGATGCTGACATAGATGCATTGATTGAGGCCCTTAAGGAATACAGGAAATTTTCCAATGCCACTGATCAATTAAGGCAGAGAGAAGGGGCCCAAACGTATCCTAGGACTGCACCGCCGACACGAATAAATCTACCTGAAATGTCGAATGGGTTGGATGGAATAACACTCCAGTCTCTAGTTGAAATCATCGGGGAAGTACTGGAACGACTGCCTGACGATGAATCAATAGAAATTGAGCGGGAGCCGATCGTTCTTGAAGACCGAATAAATAGGATACGGACGCTTCTCAACGAAATCGTAGAAAAACAAATCCTGTTCCGGTCTGTGATTGAGCATGCAACCTCTCGAGCAGAAGTAATAGTTGATTTCCTAGCCGTATTAGAACTCATCAAATCACAAGAAATAACAGCTGAGCAAACCGAACAATTTGGTGAAATATATTTAATCGCGATCGGCCCAAGTTAATAATTGGAAGTGGATCAAAGACTAAACGATGTTAGGATCGTACACTCACCAATCAGTTGAATAGCCAGCTAGGAGAACAGAGTGCTCTTGGTTCGTGATGAGTTACGACGGTCCGCCAGTCCAGGTAAACATGCCTTATCTATTGGGGTATTTGACGGCGTTCATAAGGGACATCAAGCATTACTTTCTCGCATGCTATCTGAGGCGGAGTCACGAGGTATATCTGGCGGAGTTATCACCTTCCACCCTCATCCTGTGACCGTTATTCGACCGGAAATACAATTTTCTTATCTGACCTCACTCGAAAAACGGGTTGAGCTCATCAGGCAGGCAGGTGCTGACTTTGTCTCCGTACTTTCTTTCAGTTCGGAATTGCAACAAGTTTCGGCTAAAGACTTCTGTGAAATGCTCGTTCAAGAGGCCGGTCTAGAAGTGCTAGTTGTAGGGAATGATTTCCGAACAGGAAGAAATGGTGAAGGAGATATAGAAAAATTAAAAGAACTTGGAGAACAATTAGGCTTTGAGGTAATTCATCTGGAGCTAATCGAAAACGAAGACGTAAAAGTTTCCTCGACAAGAATTCGTGCGGCGCTCGCCGAAGGTGAAATGGAACAAGTACAGTCCCTCCTGGGACATAGCTATAGTCTAAGAGGGCCTATATTACTGGGTGATCAACGAGGACGCACCATAGGCTTCCCTACTATAAACGTCGGGGTCTCAGCGGACAGAACCCTCCCCCCCGATGGAGTTTATGCAACGATGACAAAGCTTCTTGGTAATAATTTTCCTTCTATCACAAACATAGGATCGAGACCTACTTTTGAAGTAGGAAAAAGTAGGCATGTTGAGACTCATATACTCGACTTTGATCAAGATGTGTACGATGAGGTCGCTACCGTGGAATTTCTGTCAAGATTAAGAGACGAACAAAAATTCCAATCCCCTGATGAATTGATCAATCAAATTCAGGCGGACGTAGAGAATGTGCGCAAGTACTTCTCCAGCAGGAAGTTCCTTAGTGGAGAGTCCGATGGCTAAAAAACGAACTATGACCTCGGTTGAAGAACAGATGATTGTCCTGATGGATGGAGTTGATCTTGGCTCTGAAACACTGCAGCAAGCTATGACAGATGAGCTCAGAAATCTACTCAATGAAGACCGGCCACTAACCGTTTATTGCGGCTACGATCCAACAGCGACCGATCTGCACCTTGGCCATATTCCTACAATGGTCAAATTGAGACAGTTCCAAGATTTCGGTCACCAAGTAGTGTTCTTGATAGGATCCTTCACTGCCCAAGTCGGGGATCCTACCGGGCGACAATCAACTCGTCCAATGCTCGGAGAATCCGACGTCGAAGAGTTTAGTAAAACCTATATTAACCAGGCATTCATAGTTCTCGATGAAAGTCGCACGAAGGTGCTATATAACCATGAATGGCTCGCCCCTTTGCAATTTGCCGAAGTTATAAAACTGGCTTCTGAATTTTCTGTGGGACACTTTTTGCAACACAGCACGTTTAGGGATCGTATTCAAAAAGGTGACTCCATCCGTATCAGTGAATTCATGTATGCAATTCTCCAAGCATATGATGCGCTACACATGAACACTGATGTCCAGATAGGAGGAAGCGATCAAATATTCAACATCGTAGACGTTGGACGAACATTACAAGCTAGTCGCGGACAGAAGCCTCAAGTGGCACTAACACTGCCTATCCTGGTTGGTACTGATGGTAAAGAGAAAATGTCGAAATCAATTGGAAATACCATCAGCCTAACCGATGAACCACTAGATATGTTCGGCAAATTGATGAGTCTTCCAGATCAGGCGCTAGATCTCTATGCTCGGTTGGTGACGAATCTCCACCCCACTGAGGTTGATAATTTGTTACTGGATATTGAGAAAGGTAACATCACGCCGATAGACGCAAAAAAACATGTAGCCAGATCCGTCGTATCACTCATTCATGGAGCTAACGAAGCATCCCAGGCAAATGAATATTTCGAAGAAACTTTTCAAAATAGAAAAGACCCCGTAGCTGAGGCACCACTCTACGTGCTTACTGAAGATGTTCGGCTAGTACACGTCATCATGGACAGTATGAACTTAAGTGGTGGAGAGGTGCGCCGGCTTGTGGCCCAGGGTGCTATCAAAATTAATAATGAAACAGCAACAGATATCAATCAACTTCTAGCAGAAGGCGATTTTCTCCGAGTAGGGAAGCACAAATTTCTCAACATTGCGTCGAAACTTTGACGAAGTCCTACTATCCAATTGCACGAATTAGATCAAAAAAGTAGAATTTATTAGTGACTAAAAACTCTGAACTTCTACAACTAGATCAGGCCGGACTGGATAATGTCGAATCCGCAGATCTGATAACTGTCCAAATTCCTCATATTGGGCAGGCTTTAATCGTAGATACACGGACGACGAAAGAGGGTTCCCCAAAAGTACTCGTCAGACCACTCGTAGGAAGCGCAGTCGAACGGGCACATAAAATGCCCGAGATTAGACCTGAGCTCGGGATTCCAGAAACCGTAGCTTCGTTTCGTTGGGAGGGTTCGGTGAATCAGCTGAAACAGTCCGAACTCTGGGAAGCATTGATAGTCCGAACACAAGATAGTCTAGATAAATGGGCAATATGCAGTCTGATGCTTGATTCCTATGAGAAAGAATCTGATTAAATACCAGTGTCACTCAGTCTCAACGCAATGACGTCTAGTTCACGCAACTGAAGTGCGGTTCGACGAAATCTTGGATCTGTACGACGGAAGCTGTAGACTAAATCGAACTTTCGCCCGTTATACCTTGCGTATTCCCCGATGTTCCAGCCAACTGCATCCCAAGTCTCCGTACCCTGAACAAAACTGGCGCGAAGGTGAGCACCGTTCTGGCCCATCGAGCGAGCACCGGTCATTGTTGCCTCTGAGGTTACAAATACGGGTCGAGGGTTTCCAACTCCATGCGGTTCGAGTAGGTCCAAGTACTGGAACATTCGATCGGTCATTTCTTCAAAATTGATATCCATGTCAATGTGGAGGTGGTCCTGTCTGGAGACAGAAACTTGGGCCGCAGCCGATAAAAGCAAAGATTGTAGCTCCGCGACATTACTCAGTTCAGCAGAAAAGCCGGCCGCTGCTCTATGACCGCCAAATTTTATGAGATGAGAAGAAACTTTATTCAGCAAGTCAACTAGATCGAAATCCCCCACTGACCGACATGAGGCCCGTGCTTCCTCGCCGGACATATCTATGACAATCGCGGGACGCCCATACTTTTCTACCAATCTTGACGCGCAGATACCGGCTATACCTGCATGTATTTCATGTGAGGCGATGATTACAAGCGGCGGCAATTCCTCACCATACATATCGGTAAGATATTTTCGCGATAATTCCACGGCCGCCTCGGTTGCTGAGCGACGATCGTCATTCAATCTCTCGAGAGATTTAGCGAGCGCGTCCGCACGAACAGGATCATCACAATCCAAAAGATCAAAAGATAGGCTGGCGTGTGCCATTCGACCCGCTGCATTCAGGCGTGGTCCCAACTTCCACCCAATAGCCTCGGAATCAATCTCTGATTCCTTAATACCTGCTTGTTTACACAAGGCTTTGATACCAGGACGCTTTGATCTACGTATCGCATCCAATCCCAGTCGCACAAGGGACCTGCTTTCACCTTTCAATGGTGCCAAGTCACAGACCAGACCGAGGCACACTAATTCTATATAGCGCGTATCATCAAACTCTCGTCTCATCTCCTCAAAGAGTGCCCGGAGAACTTTGTAGGCAACTCCAACTGCTGCTGGCTCGGACCCGTACTCATTATCATTTAGGAGTGGGTTAACGATAGCAAGTGCGTTCGGCAATATTGCGGGTATCGAATGATGATCAATCACAACTACATCCATTGAAAGCTCGTTAGCTTCGTCAATTTCTTCTATTGCAGAAGTCCCCGTGTCAGCAGTGATCAATAGAGATGTCCCTAAGTCTGACACTCGTCTAATCGATCGAACATTTGGTCCATAACCTTCGGTTCTACGATCAGGAATGTAATAATCAACATTTGCACCGAGCGAATTTAATCCCTCAACTAGCAAAACCGATGCCGTTATTCCGTCTACATCATAATCACCAAAGACAGTGACTCTCTCGCCATGCTCGCAGGCTGATTTCAATCTTGAAACCGCGGCGCTCAGGTTCGGCATCAACTCATCCTGAGTCAGATCTTTAGGTGTCTGCATGAATATTCTTGCCGCCAGCGTTGAATCTATGCCGCGATTAACCAATAATTTCTTGATCGCCATCGGAAGATCGGGTCCGGCGTCGGCATAGCCACTCAGATCAGGATCTGCAGCAATCTTCCACTCTGCCATATGACTTAGCCCATATATTTTGAGAATACTAGCGACGAATTATGACCGCCAAACCCCAAGGAGTTACTCATAGCTATAGTGATCGGTGCCTCACGTGACTCGTCAGGTACGTAATCTAAGTCACAGTCAGGATCTTTATGCGTAAGGTTAATTGTCGGATGGATCTTGTCGTCCCTAATACTTAGTGCAGTTACCACTGATTCAATTCCACCTGCCGCACCAAGAGTATGACCTACCATAGATTTCGTAGACGATATTGGGATTGAGTAGGCATTCTCACCGAACACTTTCTTCATAGACATAGTCTCAAATTTGTCATTCAAGGGCGTCGAGGTGCCGTGCGCGTTTATGTAGTCAACGTTATCGATATCGATCGCGGCTTTACTTAGAGCAATCTCCATCGCCCGTGACGCACCTTCACCATTTTCAGACGGTTGTGTTACATGAAATGCATCAGCGGATTGACCATATCCCAGAAATTCACAAATGATGTTAGCTCCCCTAGCACGGGCATGCTCGAGCTCCTCTAAAATCATAATTCCAGCCCCTTCGCCCAACACAAATCCATCCCGATTTATATCAAACGGGCGAGACGCAGTCTCATAGTCATTGTTACTAGAGAGAGCCTTACTATTTGCAAACGCAGCTATAGACATTCGGGTAACTGCTCCTTCAGCCCCTCCTGCGATCATCGCCACGGCGTCACCGCGCTTTATAACCTCAGCGGCAGTACCGATCGAGTCAGCTCCGGAAGCACAGGCTGAAACGGTATTGAAGTTCGGCCCTTTTGCTCCATAACGGATAGAGACCTGTCCAGCAGCCATATCAGGTATGAACATCGGCACGAGAAATGGACTTACACGGCCGGGTCCTCTATCGAAGAACGTCTTGAATTCACGTTCTAATGTTTCCATGCCACCGATCCCAACGCCAATCATGCATCCAATCAATTCCGATTCTTTCGCTATATCAAGGCCGGAATGATCAATCGCCTCACCAGCGGCAGCTATAGCTAGGTGGGTGAATCGGTCCATTCTCCTCGCCTCTTTTTTATCCAGATAAGTGAACAAATCGAACTCAGGCACCTCACCTGATACTTGTGAAGTGAGATCTGATACGTCGCATCTCGTCGTCGGAGCTATTCCATTTACACCATCTAGGAGATTCTTCCAAGCTTGTTCTCGCCCGACTCCGTTAGCGACCATCAAACCTAGGCCTGTTACCACCACACGCCTTTCTCCACTGATCATGCCAGTCCTTCGATTATCGATACCGATCTCCTCTCAATACCCAAATAACGGATTACATGTCATTTATCCACTTGCTCAAAATAATCGCGCTGTTATGACCACCCAGCCCAACGGAGGTACTCATAGCATGATCGATCTCCACCGGCCTACTAATATTAGGAACATAATCCAGATCGCAATCAGGATCCGAGTTCATATAATTCAGTGTGGGTGGCAGTTCCTGATCCCTCACCGCCATAATCGTGAGTGCTGCTTCCACTGCTCCGGCAGCGCCCATCATATGACCTGTCGCACCCTTGGTGGAAGATACAGCTAACTTATAAGCCGATTCTTTAAACACCTCTTTGATCGCCTGGGTCTCAACCCTGTCGTTGAGAGGAGTTCCAGTTCCATGGGCGTTGATATATCCGATATCCTCAGGAGTTAAGTCCGCCTGCAAGAGGGCTGCACGCATGGCGTGCGCGATTCCTTCACCACTTGCCGCCACCATATCAAATGCATCAGCTGACGTTGCAGCGGCTGAAAGTTCAGCATATATATGAGCCCCACGCAGTTTAGCGTGCTCAAGCTCCTCCAATATGAGCATTGCCGAGCCTTCACCCAATATGAACCCATTTCTATCAAGATCGAAAGGCTTGACCGCTTGTATTGGGTTGTCTGCAGTTGCAAGCGCCTTCATCGCATTGAATCCAGCATAAAACACAGGCTGCAATGGTGCCTCGTACCCGCCAGTCAAAATAATATCGGCTT
>CEQN01052357.1_pt1 | contig 11056 bp, 7 predicted proteins | sample 427011 | NCBI WGS metagenome assembly CEQN01 (sample SAMEA2621277, study PRJEB7988) | marine metagenome | biome: marine biome (ENVO:00000447); feature: deep chlorophyll maximum layer (ENVO:xxxxxxxx); material: "saline water (ENVO:00002010), including plankton (ENVO:xxxxxxxx)" | depth 120 m
ACTCATTTGTATGATGCAGGAAGCCTAATTGTTAATTCAACAAAAATGCGCTCAAGTTTTGCAAGTATAAATAGCGAATTAAGTTTCGATTTTACTCCATTTCAATCATCTGATTGGTCTTTTAACCGAATTACACTTACAAATTCATTTGATCAAAAATTTGGTCTTTTGGGCGGACGTTTTAGGCATGTTTATGGTCAAATTTGGTCAAATCAGGATGGCGTACCCCTACAAGAAAGATATAATGTTGAAGGTGCAGGTTCAGGAGATCTGTATCAAAAAAGTTATCTCAGAGATAAGACGAGTTTTTATGGAAATCAAAATTTCTTTGGACGTTATCATATGGCTGGAGATGCAAATTTAAGAGCTTTTGGCAATCAAGGTTTTGCGGGAGTAGAACAAGTTTTTGCAATAACTATAGAAGGGTTTTTGTCAAAATCTATTGCAGGGATAAACCTTGAGCTAGCAGGCTTTATTGACCAAGGTACACTCTCTGGATCCAAATTTGTACTTGGAGATAAAGGTTTTGACGGTAACACTTTGGTTGATTATGGAATCGGATTAAGAATATCTACATCAATTTTTGGACAACCTATTTACTTAAGGTTAGATAAACCTATAGGAGCTAAAATTGATGGTGTTGATTTAGAGAAAATGAATGAGTGGGTATTTAGTTTCCAAAAAAGTATTTAATTGGAACCTATACTTTTTAAATGCATTAAAAATATCATGACAAAACAAAGGATCAATATGAAAAAATTATTTTTATTAGTTAGTGTATCTAGCATTTTATTTGGACAAAATTCTGTATTAAAGCAATTTAGTAATCAATTTGCAGATATTGCAGAAAAGGCAAATCCAGCTGTAGTTACTATTTTAACTGAAAAAAATATTGATTTAACCGAATCGCATAGAAATCTTCCGCAAGATAGTGATTTATTTAGATTTTTTTATAATATGCCTAGACAGCGGGAATATAAATCCACTGCACTTGGTTCAGGAGTGATTGTGGATTCAAGAAAAGGATACGTAATTACAAATAATCATGTAGTTGAGGATATGGATGAAATTACTGTTCGATTACTTAATAAGAGCGAATATGATGCAACTATTATTGGTAGAGATCCAAAATCAGACCTTGCAGTTCTGCAAATTAAAGCAAAAGGGCTAGATGCCCTTAAATTTGGTGATTCCGAGGATATTCGTGTAGGAGAGTGGGTGATTGCTGTTGGAAGTCCATTTTCTGCAAATTTAAGCCATACTGTCACTGCAGGTATTGTTTCAGCGAAGGGTCGTGGAAATATTGTTCAAGGTGATGTTTATGAGGATTTTATTCAAACTGATGCTGCAATAAATCCAGGAAATAGTGGAGGAGCTCTTTTAAACTCATCTGGAGATCTTGTTGGTATAAATACTGCAATCTATACAAATAGTTTTGATCGAAGTAATAAAGGGGTTGGGTTTGCAATCCCATCAAATATGGTAAAAAGTGTTATGTCAGATTTGATCAATTATGGTAAAGTATTGCGCTCATGGATAGGGGTCCAAATTCAACCTATTGATGATACAGCAGCAAAAGCTTTAGATATTAAAACGCGTAGTGGTGCATTGGTAGCGGATGTTGTTAACAAAGGACCTGCTGAAAAAGCCGGAGTAGAGACTGGTGATGTAATAATTGAATTTGATGATGTAATGATTAATAGTGTTGATCACTTGAGGAATACAGTTTCTTCTTCAAAGCCAAATAAATCTTATCAATTGGTAGTTATAAGAGATGGTAGAAAGAAAAATTTGAATGTGGTTTTAGAAGCCATGCCTAACGATGAAGTCCTTCTTTCATCGAATGAGTCAACAAATACAAATGAATTGGGAATTGAGGTCTCGGAATTAACACGTTCAAATCGCAGAAAATATGGAATAAAAAATAATGAGCAGGGAGTTATTGTCACAAAAGTTGATTCAGGTAGTCCAGCTGAAAATACAGGTATAGAAGTAGGTGACATTATTACACGAGTAGGAACAAAAAAGTGTAGAACATCTGGAGAATTCCAAAAATTATTGAAAGAAACAAAACGAAAGAATATGGTTATGCTTCATCTTAAAAGAGATGGAGCAGCGCGTTATCTGACTTTAGAGTTAGATGATTAATCTCTCTAATCGACTAATTTTACTCATTTATTATTATTAAGGTTTCCCCTTTGTTCTCAGACGGTGAAAAGGGTAATTTTCCACCGTCATTTATTAAGATAATATTATATCATGATTCAAAGGGTAAATCCACAGGCTGATTTTGTTGCGATAGAGCATCGGGTTCTCGATTTCTGGGAAAAAAATAATATTTTTCAGAAAAGACGTGATGCAAACTCTGGGAAAACAAAATGGTCATTTATAGATGGTCCTATTACTGCCAATAATCCTATGGGTGTTCATCATGCATGGGGACGTACACTTAAAGATATTTATAATCGATATAAAGCAATGAGCGGTTTTGAACTCCGCTATCAGCAAGGTTTTGATTGTCAAGGTCTTTGGGTTGAAGTTGAAGTTGAAAAAGAACTAGGATTTAAATCAAAAAAAGATGTCGAAGAGTTTGGTATTGAAAAATTTGTAAATATGTGTAAGGAAAGAGTTCACAAATATTCAAAAATTCAAACCGAACAGTCAAAACGCCTTGGCTATTGGATGGATTGGGATAATTCCTATTTTACTATGTCTGATGATAATAATTATACAATTTGGGCATTTTTGAAAAAATTATTTAACGAAAATAAAATTTATCGTGGATCAGATGTTGTCCCATGGTCTGGGAGATCTGGTACATCATATTCTCAAATGGAAATCATAGAAGGGCGACAGCTTGTGTCTCATAAAGCAGTTTTTGTTCGCTTTCCTATTCGAGAAAGAAAGAATGAATATCTTTTAATCTGGACAACTACTCCATGGACTCTTACTTCAAATGTTATTGTTGGCATTAATGGGGATTTGGATTACATAAAATTAAAAGCAAGCGACGATTCGATATATTATTTTGCTAAAGAAAATCTCCAATTCAAGCGTTTAGATAAACAATTTAAAGAAAAAAAGCAGTGGATTGATGGGGTTCCAAAACTAAAAACAATAGCTCAAATTTTTAAAGAACGTGGTGGGTATGAAATTCTTGATACAATAAAAGGGGAAGAAATGGTTGGTTGGAGCTATGATGGGCCATATGACCATCTTGATGCTCAATCTGAATCAGGAGGATATCCATTTGAAAACAATGAATTAGCAATGATTAATGCCTGTGGAAAATCTCAACATCAGGTGATTAACCCAGGTAAAGATAATATGGGAAATGATATAGTTATTGCAGGTGAAGGTACGGGAATTGTTCATATGGCCCCTGGATGTGGAGATATTGATAATAAAGTAGGTAGCAAGCTAGGTATTGTTAATATTGCACCTTTGGATGAAGAGTCTAAGTTTATAGAAAAATTTGGTTGGCTTGAAGGTAAAAAGGCTACCGATGAAGACACTGTTATTGCAATTATAAATGATTTAAAGGAAAGAGGCCTTCTTTTACATGTAGAAGATTATCCGCACGTATATCCCCATTGTTGGCGTTCTGGTGATGAATTGGTTTTTCGTTTAGTTGATGAGTGGTATATAAATATGGATTGGCGAGATAAAATAAAAAAAATTGTTGATGATATTAACTGGATCCCTGAATGGGGTCAAGATAGAGAACATGAATGGTTAGACAATATGGGCGATTGGATGATCTCAAAAAAAAGATTTTGGGGATTAGCATTGCCAATTTGGACATTTGAAGATGGTTCATATTTTGTGATTGGTTCCAAAGAAGAATTAAAAGAATTAGCTTGTGAGGGTTGGGAAGAATTTGAAGGTAGGAGTCCTCATAGACCATGGATAGATAAGGTTAAAATAAAACACCCTGAATCAGGTTTAATTGGAACTCGAATTAAAGATGTTGGTAATCCTTGGCTTGATGCTGGAATTGTTCCGTATTCAACCTTAGATTATACTAATAACAGAGAATATTGGAAAGATTGGTTCCCTGCTGAATTTGTAGTTGAGTCTTTTCCAGGTCAATTTAGAAATTGGTTTTATTCTTTATTGGCTATGTCAGCAACGATGGAGGGTAAAGCACCTTTCAAAAATCTCCTTGGTCATGCTTTAGTAAAGGCTGAAGATGGACGTGATATGCATAAATCATGGGGTAATGCAATTTGGTTTGATGATGCTGCAGAAAAAATGGGCGTTGATGTTATGCGTTGGATGTATAGCTCACAAAATCCAGAAAGTAATTTATTATTTGGTTATGATAATGGAAATGAAGTGAGGAAAAAAATGATTCAATTCTGGAACTCATATTCATTTTTTGCAACATATGCTGCAGTTGATGGATTCAGTCTAAAATCTGATAAATCTTCTTTGAATGAACTTAACTTAATGGATCGATGGATATTATCTAAACTCCATTCATTTATAAGAGATTCAAAAAATTTCCTTGATGAATTCCGTAGTGATAAATTGATGAAAAATTTTGAAAGTTTTTTAGAAGAATTATCTAATTGGTATATAAGAAGAAATCGAAGACGTTTTTGGAAAAGCGAAGATGACGATGATAAGAAAGCAGCTTATCATGTTCTTTATGAAGTGTTAAGTAATACAATTAGAGTTTTAGCTCCTGTCCTTCCTTTTATTACAGAAGAAATTTATCAAAACTTAGTTCGTAATATTGAAGATAATGCATTTGAAAGCATTCATCTTTGTGATTATCCTAAGGCAGATGAATCAAAAATAGATGATAAATTAATTCATAAAGTTGATACACTTAGAAAATTGGTAGAATTCGCACGATCTGCTCGTAACAAAGCAAATATAAAGATAAGGCAACCTCTTTCTGAGATTCTTTTTTACATTAAAGATGATAGTGTAGCAAACTTTATGATTGATCAGAAAAAAATCATACTTGATGAGCTAAATGTTAAATCCTTGAAACGCGTAAAAGATGAAAATGAGTTAATCGAATATAAAATAAAACCAAATTTGCCTGTCCTAGGTCAAAAACATGGCAAATACCTTAAATTAATTCAAAATCGATTTAATGATTTAAATCACTTTGAAGTTCTGAGTGAAATTAGATCTCAAAAAAAATATGAGATGGAATTAAATGATAAATCCGTTTTTATTGTTAGGGAGGACCTACTAATTGAGCCGATTTCTCAAGAAGGACTATCGTCCTCAGGTGATGATAATATTACGATTGGTTTGAAATTAAAATTAACTGATAAGTTAGTTAAAGAGGGTATTGTAAGAGATATTATAAGACAGGTGCAAACTATGAGAAAAAATGCTAATTTCGCCGTCGAAGATAGAATAAAAATTTTTATGAATGTTGAGGGTTTAATTAAAGAGGCAATTAGTGATTTTGAAGATTTATTTAAGAATGAAGTTTTAGCAACGGAACTTTATTATGATTATGAAAGTGGAGAACATAATGAAAAATTTAAAATTAATGATTGTGAATTACATTTTGGAATACAACGTAATAAAAATTGAAAGGAGAACTCATATTGGCTAATCAATATTCTAAAACAAAACTTGAAAAATTCAGAAAAGCTATTGAAGAAAAAATGGGTTCAGTTTCTGAAGAAGTAGACTCTTTGAAAGAAGGGTTAAGTGCGGCTTCAAATAAACAAGGAGGTGTTACACCTGACTCAATTTTTAGTGTCCATATGGCTGATGCTGGGACTGACTCACATGAGCAGGAAAAGAATTTCATGTTTATGAATAGAGGTAGTGATTATTTTAAAAATTTAGAAATAGCTTTAGAAAGAATTGCTGAAGGTTCATTTGGTGTATGCAAGATTTGCGATTGTCTTATTCCAGAAGAAAGAATGATGGAGGTTCCAAATGCAACGAAGTGTGTTTCTTGTAAAGAAAAAGAAAAGCTTGGTTTAACATGAGAATCTTGTTTGCCAGTGCTTTTTTGGTGCTTGCAGACCAAATGTCAAAAGCCATTATTAGACAAAATATGAACTTATATGAGTCTATTGTGGTTATCCCAAGTTTTTTTCATATAACTTATATAACAAATGATGGCATGGCATTTGGAATAAATTTTCCATTTGGGATATATGTTTTTTCTGCAATTTCAGTTGTATTCACATTAGTACTTCTTTGGTATCTGTGGACAATTAAAGATCAAGACTTTATTATTAGAGCTGGCATAGGTTTAATTATCGCTGGTGCAGTCGGGAATCTTATTGATCGATTATTTTTAGGTAAAGTTGTTGATTTTTTAGATTTTATGATAGGTGATTTACATTGGTATGTTTTTAATTTTGCTGATTCATATGTAACTGTAGGTATGTGTATTATGTTATACGATTCTCTTGTTCTCGAAAAAAAACGTGAGCTTCAAATTGATTAAAAAATCTATTTCAGCTTCTGGAGGTGAGAATGTTCGAATTGATAAGTTTTTAGCAAACCAGATTCTTAATATGACTAGAACACAAATTAAAAAGCTATTTTTAGATGGCCTTGTTCAGGTAAATAAATCATTTGTTAAACCTGGATCAATATTAAAAGGAAATGAAATTATTACATTCTCTATTCCAGAAATTGATCAAAAATTTGAACATATTGAGCCTGAAGATATTTCATTAGATATACTTTTTGAAGATGAATCAATTATAGCTATAAATAAGCCTTCTGGCCTTGTTGTTCATCCTGGTGCAGGTCATAAACAAGGAACTTTGGTTAATGGGTTAATTTATCATTTTCAGCAATTATCTGATATTAATGGACCAATTCGGTCAGGTATAGTTCACCGTTTAGATAAAGATACCTCTGGTGTTATACTCATTGCAAAATCAAATGTAGTTCACCGTTCACTTGCCTATCAGTTTGAAAAAAGAACCATTAAAAAAGAATATTTTGGTATTACTTGGGGTAAATGGAAGGATAGTAAAGGTGTAATGAGTGGTAATATCCATAGAAAAAGAACAGATCCCACTTCTTACGAAATCAATAATAAGGGCCGTGAGGCAATTACTGAGTACAATGTTTTGAAATCAGGTGAATATTTAAGTGAAGTATTATTTTTACCAAAAACTGGCAGAACGCATCAAATTAGGGTACATTCAGCTGAAAATAATAATCCTATTTTTGGTGATAAAAAATACGGAGGGGGTAAAAATAAAGCTAAGGGATATATACCAGAAGTATCTAAAAAATTTACTGAAGCTATTTTAGATTTTAATCGACATGCTTTACATGCGAAAAAAATTACCTTTATTCATCCAGATAAAGATGATGAATTAAGTATTGATGCACCAATTCCAAAAGATATTTTAAAACTTCAGAAACAATTAAAAATAATCAATGAATAATTTTAATCATACTATACAATGGACCACCCGTATTTTAAGTGATTTTTATGAATATCTATCAAAAGAAAGAGATTTTTCCTTTCATACCACCAATGCTTATGAATATGATTTAAATCGTTTTATTTCATCGCTGCCAAAAAACTTATATCATTTTGAACAAATTACTAGGGAAATGATTTATAATTTTCTATCAAAGGAAATTGACAATAAATATTCAACTAAAACTATTGCCAGAAGGCTTGCATCAATAAAATCTTTGTTTAAATATTTGATTATTTCGGAACAAATTAATGAAAATCCTGCTATAAGCGTTAAAACGCCTAAAGTGGGGAAAAAAGTTCCTAATTTTATTGATTACAAAATGATTGAAAAATTAATGGAAGGTAAGTACGGGCCAGATATTTCAAAAAATGATGGTTTGAGAGACCGTGCAATTCTTGAATTATTTTATTCAACAGGGATTCGTTTAAGTGAAATGGTCTCTTTAAATTTGGATTCGATATATATAAATAAATCAAACCATACCAAGCAGGAAAGTTATACAATAAAGGTTATGGGTAAAGGGGGAAAGGAAAGATTGATTCCTTTTGGTAATAAGTCAAAATTATGGTTAGAAAAATATTTAATTAGTAGGGGTTTATCTTTTTATTTGCCTTCAGAAAATCAACCATTATTTATCAATAGTAAAGGAAATCGTGTTCCATACAGTACAATTAAAAGAAGAATTAGGAATTATATTAAATTTGTGGCTCAAGGTGAAGGCTTAGGTCCTCATATCCTTAGACATTCTTTTGCAACTCATTTAATTGACAAAGGTGCAGATATAAGATCTGTCCAAGGATTGTTAGGGCATAGTAGTTTGTCTTCGACGCAAATTTATACACACATTACACCGGATAAGATGAAAGAAATACATAAACAAGCTCACCCACATGGGAAATAGGAGAAAAAATGAAAATTAGCGGAAAAGAATTAGGATTAGATAGTTTAGGAATCACTGAATTAAATGAAGTACATCGTAACTTATCCATAGATGAACTTATAGAAGAAACAGTAATTAATAATGAAGGAATTATTGGTGCGAATGGAGCTTCTATAGTAGATACTGGTAAATATACCGGTCGTTCACCAAAAGATAAATATATAGTTGGTGAACCATCATCATCTGATAATATATGGTGGGGTCCTGTAAATCAAAAATTAGATGAGAGCATTTTTGATGAATTATATAGTAAGGTTATTAATTATTATAATACAGATAGTTCAAAAACATATTTATTTGATGGTTTTGCCGGTTTTGATCCAACTTATAGTATAAATGTAAGAATTTTAGCAAAAAGAGCCTGGCAAGCACATTTTGTGCATAATATGTTTATTCGTCCAGAAAATCCTGAGCAATTAATTGATTTTTCTCCAGATTTTACTATTATCAATGCATCAAGTGTATTTAATGAAAATTTTAAAGAATATGGTATGAATTCTGAGACATTCATTATTTTTCATATGGGTAAAAGAATAGCAATTATTGGTGGAACAGAATATGGAGGAGAAATGAAGAAAGGTATTTTTTCGGTTCTTCATTATTTACTTCCTCTCAAAGGTGTTTTATCAATGCATTGCTCAGCAAATGTAGATGAAGATGGAAAAAATTCAGCAATATTCTTTGGTTTAAGTGGTACAGGAAAAACAACTCTTTCTACAGATCCAAAGAGACCATTGATTGGTGATGATGAACATGGTTGGTCAGATGATGGAATTTTTAATTTTGAAGGTGGTTGTTATGCCAAGACAATTAACTTGAATGCTGATGATGAGCCAGACATATACAAAGCTATAAGAAGAGGCGCATTATTAGAAAATGTAGTTTATGATAGTGAGACTAAAGAAGTGGATTATGATGATGGCTCAAAAACGGAAAATACTAGAGTTTCATATCCTCTAAATTTTATTGATAATTCAATTTACGGAAAAGGAAAGCCTGCTCTTTCAGATCATCCTAAAACAATAATCTTTCTGACTTGTGACGCATATGGAGTTTTACCTCCCGTATCAAAATTAACTTCAGAGCAAGCTATGTATCATTTTATTAGTGGCTATACGGCTAAAGTTGCAGGAACTGAAAGAGGTATCACTGAGCCAACAGCTACATTCTCCCCATGCTTTGGGGGCCCATTTCTTACTCTGCATCCCTTGCGATACGCTAAATTATTGAAAGAGAAGATGAATAAATATGATGTTCCAGCTTATTTAGTTAATACAGGTTGGGTTGGAGCAAGTGCACAGTCTGGAGCAAAACGTATTTCATTACCCGTTACTCGTTCTATCATATATGCAATCCTTGATGGAACTATTGATAACTCAGATTATGAGTTAGATCCATATTTTGGTATAATGGTTCCAAAATCTTTAGGTGATATTGATTCGAATTTATTAATACCAGCTAAAGCATGGAGTAATAAAGATGAATATGATTCTGTAGCAAAAAATCTAGTGGGAAAATTTCAAGCTAACTTTCAAGAGTATGATTTGGGAGATTCAGACATACGAAATGCTGGACCATCCATTTAATAATTTATTTGAATTAAGAGAAATTATAAAGGTAGTATAAAAATGAGTGATTATGTTTTTACTTCAGAATCTGTTTCAGAGGGCCATCCGGATAAAGTATGTGATGCCATATCTGATGCTATATTAGATAATCTTCTTGATCAAGATCCTGAATCACATGTAGCATGTGAAACGTTAGCTACTACTGGCACAGTTATTGTTTCAGGAGAAATTAGATCTTCTGGTTCAGTTGATGTTGAAAAAGTGGTAAAAACAACTTTAAATGAAATAGGTTATACAGATAAAGCCTATGGTATGGATAGTAAAGACGTTGAAGTTATATCAATGTTGGATGAGCAAAGTTCTGAAATTGCACAAGGTGTTGATGAAGGTAGTGGACTACATGAAGAGCAAGGGGCTGGAGACCAAGGCCTCATGTTTGGGTTTGCTTGTAATGAGACAAAAGAATTAATGCCTCTTCCAATTCATTTATCGCATCGTTTAGTAGAACGTATGACTGATCTTCGAAAAAATGGAACAATATCATGGTTAAGGCCAGATAGTAAATCACAGGTATCTGTAGCATATGAAAATGAAACTCCTATTGCAATTAAAAAAGTTGTAATTGCTACTCAACATGATGATATGTTAAATAAATTTGATAATGAGAATGATGAACATGATTTTGTTGAAAAAGAAATTATTAATCATGTGATTAAACCTGTTCTTGATGAATGTGGACTTCCCTACGATGAGTCATTTATAGTAAATGGAACTGGGAGATTTGTTTTTGGTGGGCCAGAAGCAGATACAGGTTTGACTGGACGAAAAATAATTGTTGATACTTATGGAGGATACGCCCCACATGGAGGAGGTGCTTTCTCAGGAAAAGATCCATCTAAAGTAGATCGTTCTGCAGCTTATATGGCAAGGTATATAGCAAAAAATTTTGTTGCTGCCAATTTAGCGACAAAATGTGAAGTGCAGTTATCTTATAGTATAGGCGTAGCTGAGCCAACCTCATTTTATGTAAAGTCATTTGGTACAAGCGAATTATCCGATGAACAACTTACTGATATAGCAAAATCAGTATTTGAATTAAAACCTGG
>CEQN01004455.1_pt1 | contig 11053 bp, 8 predicted proteins | sample 427011 | NCBI WGS metagenome assembly CEQN01 (sample SAMEA2621277, study PRJEB7988) | marine metagenome | biome: marine biome (ENVO:00000447); feature: deep chlorophyll maximum layer (ENVO:xxxxxxxx); material: "saline water (ENVO:00002010), including plankton (ENVO:xxxxxxxx)" | depth 120 m
ACGAATTGGTGGATATTATAAAGAATTATTATTTGCTAATTCCAAAGGGGCTGATACTGCTATTACAATGGGGTTTGGTATTGATAAAGATTCTAATTTGATTGATTTTGGTGTTAAATTTGGAAAGCTCAATATTGGAGAGTTTCAGGATGAGAATTATATTGATGCCATTTTATCCATTGAAGTGGGTAATAGATGGTTTGAAAATTTAAGGAGTAAGTAAATGAAAAGTTATTATAAATTATTATTCATAATAGGAATTCTATTTTTGTGGAATTGTGCTACAACAAATACTACTAATAATTCATTAGATAAATCTGAAAATCCTGTAAAAAAAAGCAGTTTGTCACAAGAAGATATTGAGGAGTGTCGACTTTATCAAAGCTATCAATTTGATTATTGGAAAAATAGAAATTATAGAAGAACAATATATTGCAATATGTATATGATGGAGATGAATTGTGATAATTCGATTGAGTATCCAGTCAATTATTATAATTTATCTAGATCATTTCTCGAATTAGATGAAGTTAAAATAGATAGTGCTTTTTGGGCCTTGCAGCAAGGTTTAAGAGAAGATGGGAATAATGAAACGCTTTTAGAACTGGGAGCATATCTATCAAAAAAATCAAGTAATACTGAACAGCAAATTTATTATTTAGATAAAGTAATTTCTATTAATGATAGAAATCCACGAGCATTAGAGCAACTATGCGATATATATGGAGATAATGCTAGATTCGAAGATCAAATAATGATAATTGATTTATGGTTAAAATTAGAGCTTGATGATATTTCATATAGAAAAGCAATCGGAGAAAAAAAACAAGCCTACCAATCATTAGGAAGGGAAACTTCTGATGTGGATAAGGAGAGATGGCAATCAGATCCATCTAATTTGCAGTATGGATTTTTCTTTTTGCAGGCATTAAATGAGCTAGAAAACTATGATGATTTAATATCTTATGCTGATGAAATACTTATGTATTCGGATTCTATTCAAGATGATCCTCTTGCATTGAAAATTTTAGAGCTAAAAGCAGAGAGTTATTTAACTTTATATGATAATGATATGGCGAAAGCTACTTATGAAGAATTATATTTCATTGATAATAATTATAAATATGCAATTGAAATTTCAAGCATATTAGTTGAAGAAGAAAAATATGAAGATGCATACTCTTGGGTAGAAAAAGCTATAGCTAGTACTACTGGTCCTAATGATAATAGAATTGGAAAGGGTGAATCTTATTTTCAAAGAGCTGAAGTGCTATATTCCTGTGCGCAAAGCTGTCAAGACCCATCAGGGGAATTGAATTTTTGGGATAAAATTGTTTACGATATAGCACTTGAAGACTATTCTATGGCATATGATAATGGTCAGTATAATGCAGCTACAAGAAAAAAGTTTTTAAAGGAGAATTATATTTCTTCGCCATCAGATTGGTTCTTAAATGCATCTGATGTTCAAATGGTTTGTCCTAGCTGTGATAATGATAAAGTTGTCCCATCTTTAAAAGAGTGTTACTCTTTTGTAGATAGAAAAATTAAAACAAAGGTAAATTAACTATGATTATTGGAATTGGCTGTGATCATGCAGCATTTACTGAGAAACAATTATTGATTGAATATTTAAAAGATAATAATCATTCCGTAGTAGATTTTGGATGTAATTCTAATGAATCTGTTGATTACCCTGACTACGCACATGCATTATCTAAAGAATTAATAGATAAAAAAATAGATATGGGAATTTTAATATGCGGATCAGGGATAGGTATTTCGATAGCTGCGAATAAAAATAAAGGAATTAGAGCAGCTTTGTGCTGTACTAGCTTCCATGCAGAAATGTCAAGAAAGCATAATGATGCCAATGTTATCGCATTTGGTGCTAGAGCTACAGATATTAAAAGTATGTATAGAATGACAGATATTTTTCTTAATACTAAATTTGAAGGTGGTCGGCATCAAACAAGAATTAATAAAATAGAAGAATGAATATGGACTTAAAAAATACAGACCTTCAAATATCTGATTTAATTGACGAAGAATTATCTAGGCAAATTAATACTTTAGAAATGATAGCTTCTGAAAATTTTACAAGTAAAGCTGTTATGGAGGCTGCTGGTAGCGTTCTAACAAATAAATATGCAGAAGGCTATCCTGGTAGGCGTTACTATGGTGGGTGTGAATCAGTTGATAAAATTGAGGATATAGCTAGAGATAGGTTGAATAGATTGTTTAATTGTGAATATTCGAATGTGCAGCCTCATTCTGGCTCTCAAGCTAATATGGGAGTTTTTAATACTTTTTTATCGCACGGAGATACTGTTATGGGGTTAGATTTATCTCATGGAGGTCATCTCACCCATGGAAGCAAAGTTAATTTTTCTGGTCAAAGTTATAATTTTATTTCATATCAAATAAATCAAAAAACAGGAAGAGTAGACTTTGATCAAGTTAGTAAATTGGCTAAAGAGTTTAAACCTAAATTAATAATATGTGGAGGTTCAGCTTATCCAAGATTTATAGAATTTGAGCAATTTAGCGAAATAGCTAAATCGGTAGGTGCTTATTTGATGGCTGATATAGCACATCCATCTGGCTTGGTCGCATCTGGTTTGCACCCTACACCTTGGCCTTATTGTGATGTTGTCACATCTACTACCCACAAAACCCTTAGAGGGCCTAGGGGGGGGATTATATTGATGGGTAAAGACTTTGAAAATAGATGGGGAGTTGTTGCCCCTAAGTCTCAAAGAACTAAAATGGTATCTGAATTGATTGATAGCGCTGTGATGCCGGGTATGCAAGGAGGACCACTTATGCATATTATAGGAGCAAAGGCTGTCGCCTTTAAAGAAGCCTTATCCTCATCTTTTAAAGAATATTGTAGTCAGGTAATTTTGAATGCAAAGCATCTATCAAATAAAATGATAGAATTGGATTATGACATTGTTTCTGGTGGAACTGATACGCATTTAATATTAATTGATCTATCTAATAAAAATTTAACAGGGAAGTATGTTGAAAATCGTTTAGAGATAGCAGGTATTACCACAAATAAAAATATGGTTCCTTTTGATAAAAAGAGTCCAATGATTACAAGTGGTATAAGAATAGGTACTCCCGCATTGACTACTAGAGGAATGAAAGAATCTGAGATGACTAAAATATCAGAATTTATAAATAATGTTATTATAAATATTGATAATGACGCTATATTGTATAAAATAAGAGAAGAAGTTAAAGAATTATGCAAAGAATATCCGTTAAATATGGAATATCAGAATGAAATGTCCTGAATGCAGTGAGATTATTACTAAGGTAATTGATTCTAGATTAACTGAAAAAGGATATACAATAAGAAGAAGAAGAGAATGTGAATCTTGTAATCATCGATTTACAACCTATGAGTATGTTTTTCCCAAAAAAATAGTAATAAAAAAAACAGGTGTTAGGCAAGATTATGATAGAATCAAGTTAGAAAAAAGTATTCGCATATCTTGCACTAAGAGGCCTGTATCAGAACAAATTATACAAGAAGTAATGATGCGTATCGAGAAAAAAATTAACAATTTCACAAACATTGAAATTTCTTCAAAAGAAATTGGAAAATTCACAATGGACGAATTGAAGAGTATAGATAAAATTGCTTTTGTTCGATTTGCATCTGTTTATAGAGAATTTAAAGATTTGGGTGAGTTTAAAACTCAAATTGATGATATCTCTAATTAAAAATTTTCTTAATTAAATGAAAGATGTAATCCTATATCCACTTTCTATTTTTATTTCCATATTTGAACATATTGGAAAATACTTTGATCTGATGTTTAAAACTCTAAGGTCATTTAGAACATGGCATCTTTATTTAGATTCAATACCTGATCATATATTTTCTCTAGGGATAGCTTCTTTACCCATAGTTATTTTTACAGGCTTATTCTCTGGGATGGTTACAGCTGTACAGGCAGCCTATCAATTTGAATCAGGACTTATACCAACTTGGTATGTAGGTGGAATTGTAGGAGAAGCAGTTCTCTTAGAATTGGGACCTATGATCACAGGATTGGTGATGACCGGAAGAGTTGGCGCTACGATTGCAGCTGAGTTAGGAACAATGCGTGTAAGTGAGCAAATTGATGCTCTTGAGACTTTATCTTTTGACCCTGTTTCTTTCTTAGTCATGCCAAGAATAGTAGCTTGTGCTATTATGTTTCCTGTAATGATTATATTTGCTGATCTTTTCGGCATAATAGGAGGTTACTTAGCAGCTCTATCATTTATGGATGTAACTAGCTTCGATTTTATTAGAGGGCTTAAAAGTTGGTTTCGACCATGGTCTGCTATATTTGGATTGATTAAAGGATTCTTCTTTGGTCTTACTATCACTTCTATAGCTTGCTATTTTGGATTTTATACACAAGGTGGAGCACAAGGGGTAGGAAAATCTACAACAACCACAGTTGTAGTATCTTGTTTATCTCTTGTAGTGTTAGATTATATTTTAGCGGCATTATTACTATGATAAAAATAGAAAATATATTTAAATCATTTGGAGAGAAAGAGGTCCTTAAAGATATATCTTTCTCTATAAATAAAGGAGAATGTATATCAATAATTGGAGAAAGTGGTATAGGAAAAAGTGTATTACTAAAGAGTATAATTAAATTAATTGATATTGATCGTGGATCCATTTTTATAGATGGAGAAGATATTAGTTTAATAAAGTTTAAGGAACTTCAAAAATTAAGATCAAAATTTGGCATGGTATTTCAATTTGGAGCATTATTTGACTCTATGACAGTTGAAGAAAATATAGGTTTAGCTTTACAAAAGCTAAGTAATAGTGATAAATTAGAAATAGATAATAAAATTAGAGAAAGTTTAGAGCAGGTTAACATGAAAGATACTAACAATAAAATGCCCTCTGAATTATCAGGAGGAATGAAAAAGAGAGTAGGAATAGCTAGGGCAATTGCTCTTAATCCTCAATATATGTTATATGATGAACCTACTACTGGATTAGATCCTATTATGACTGATAGCATTAATAATCTAATTAGCAAGTTTCATAATAAAGGTAATGTTACATCTATTATTGTAACCCATGAAATGAGAACCGTAAAAGATGTTTCTCAAAGAGTTGTTATGCTCTATGATGGTAAAATTCACTTTGATGGTGCTACGGATGATTTTATCAATTCGAAAGATTTGGTTGTTAAAGCATTTTTAAATGGTGATAGTTCCTTTAAAGAAAATGGAGTACAATAATGAGAGCTTCTAAATTATTTTGGATTGGTTTAATTATATCTTCATCAATTATAGTCTTTATATTTGGTTTACTATATCTTCAAGATATTTCTCTAAATAAGGCTAGCCTAAGATTTACCGTAATGTTTGATAATGTGCAAGGATTGAATGATGGTGATAATGTAAGTATGCTTGGTAAAAGAATAGGAAAAGTTTCTGCAACAAAAATCATGAGAAATAGAATTGCAGTAGAAATTAGTATTAATCAAGATTTTTCATTTAACATACCTATAGATTCTAGAATAGAAGTCAAAAATGATGGCTTGATAGGCTCTAAGTTTATTGCAATTGAGCCTGGTAATAATTTAAAGAATAATATATCAAATGGAGATGTTGTAGAAGGAACGAGAGAAGTTGATTTTACTGAAATAACTCCAGGTATTATGCCTATTACTCAAGATTTGGCTGTCTTTACGAGGAGACTAAAAGCTGTTCTAGGAGAAGAGCAGAAAGATGATATAAGGATGACTCTCTCTAATGTAAATTCTCTTAGCAGTGAATTAGATACTATTTTAAAAGATTTACACTCTTTAATCGCAGGAAAAGAAGATAGGAAAAATATCAATGAATTTTTTGAAAACTTAAACTCTGCAAGTAAAAACATAGAAAAGCTCGCAGAAAATATGAACGATATTAGCTCTGATAATAAAAAAGAAATTTCAACAATACTTAATAATTTATCTAAGGGAAGTAAGGCTTTTTCTGAATCTGCAAAAAAGATGAATAATATTTTAGATAAAGTAGAAGATGGAGAAGGCAGTTTAGGAAAACTTGTGAATAGTAATGATTTGTCTGATAATATGAATGGGTTTGTTGATGACTTGCGTTTGCTATTAGAAGATTTCAGTGAAAATACTGAGGAGTATTTAAAAAAATATATTAGAGCTAATAAAAAAGTAAAAAAAGAAAAATAGCTATTTTATTTGGAACATAATTAAAATTGTTAAGTTAAAAGTATAAAGCATATTAAATTTAGTTATTATTAAGGAGAGAAATTTTATATAAAATTGTTATAGGGTATTAATTTTATTTATAGGTTTATTAGTTTTTCATATTATATCCAATAACAATTGCTTTATATTTTCCGAGCAATTAATGCTCGGTTTTTTTTTAAAAGGGGTTTTAATGAAAAGAATTTTACTATTGATTTATTTAACATTTGTTTTTCCAGTTGGTGAAGCTGGAGCAATATTCTTACTTATTGCGCCAGGAGCATCAGCTGCAGGTACTGGTGAAGCTCAAGTAGCTAAAGCTAATGATGCATATGCATCTTATTATAACCCAGCTGGATTAGGTTTTCAAACTCAAGCAGGAATGGCAGGAATGCATGTTAACTGGCTACCTAATTTAGCAGACGACCTTTACTATGAATTCCTTGCATATAAGCAGCCTATGAAAGGAATGGATGGTACTTTAGGAGGGCATCTTATATATCTTAACCTAGGTGAGCAAATGGGTATGGATGAAATGGGTAGAGAAACTGGACAATTTAAAAGTTATATGTGGGCTCTTGCTCTTGGTTATGGAACTAAGGTCTCAAGCAGCTCATCTGTAGGTGTTAATTTTAAAGTATTTCATCAAAAATTAGCAGATAGCGGTACAGGATCGGAACAAGGAGATCCGTATTCAACCGATTTTGCTTTTGATTTAGGATACCTAAAGAAGTTTGGAACTGATGAAGATTTAAAAAAAAGAAGCAAGTCTTCTGAGAATCCTTATAGTGGCTCATCAAGTGAATGTATTGAACCATCTAAAAGTTATGGCGGTTCAATTGATGACTTTCTTAATAGCTCTTTTGAGATTTGCAATTCTTTAAATGATGCTGAATTATTTTTAGTAGATGTTAGACAATTTTTAGATAGTCCTTCAGAAAGCTCTGTAGGGTTACTTTCTAACTTAAATGATACGATTAAAAGTATAAAAAGTGGCATCGACTCTGCTAAAGAGGCTATCGAAGGATCAGGTGGTATAGCTGAAGAAGCTAAAGAACTAAGTGGAATGGATAAGCTTAAGGCTATTAAAGATATTGCTAGCGCAACTAAAAATTTTAAAAATATTATTGAAACTGCTCCTAGCGTATTAAATCAACTAACTTCTCTTTTAGACCCTCTATCTGAATATAGTGAAGGATTGCAGATAGCTGAAAATAATTCAAATAATAATATGGTCAGTGTCGATGAATTAAGTCCTAAAGATGATTCTATTAATATTAATGTAAATATTCATAATGAGATCCATAATGAAACAACAATAATTAATCAAATTGTTAAAAAGAAAAAATGGTATCAGGGACCGCTACATCTAGGTTTTTCTATTTCTAATATTGGTCCTGAAATTGATTTTGTTGATGCCGATCAGGCTGATCCCGCTCCTACAAATTTGAAGTTTGGTTTGTATAAAGAGTTTCGTATTAATGATTATAACAAAATTAATGTTCTATTAGATATTAATCGTCTTATGGTTGCAAGATATCCTGCTATGGATTGGAATGAAGACGGTTTTTTACAAGATGATGGTGTTGAGCGAGGATATACGGATCCTTGGTACAAAGCAATTATAACTTGTTGGCTTGATGATTGGTATTATAAGTATGATCGAGACTATGATGGGGATAATTATATCGGTGGACATGAGCAAGTTTTTGGTGAATTTAAAGCTTTTACAACAACTGGAGCTATAACTTCTGAATATACAGGAGACCCATATAATGATGAATTATATGGTTATCAAGAAGGCAGCCCATGTGGTACATCTACCGATCCATATTGTAATCAAAATATTCCTTATAATAATGGTTATAACATTACAACAATTAACTATTTAGATTCTGCTGATGGTTTTGAAGATACAAATAATGATGGCTATTGGAATCCTCCTGAGCCTTTCTATGAAAACTCTGATGTCTGGCATGAATTGTATGATAACGCCTCTACCAACCTATCAGACTATCAATATATAGATTGCTCTTTACCTACATCTAGTTGTGCTAATGGCACAATAACAGATGGGCATTGGATTTACTATAATACATTTGAGACTCAAGGTGCAATTGTTAGAGTAGATCTTAATGAAGATGGTGAAACTATAGATGGTGTCTATTATGATAATGGTGTTAGAGACTTAGATGAGGGTATTATCGATTGGGATAATGATGGAAATTATGACTCCGGAGAAACATGGGATCAAGACTTGAATGGTAATGGAACATTTGATACTGGGTATTCTGCTACTAATGATAATGGAACAAAAGAGGTTGGTTCTGGTGAAGATTATACATTTGCAGATGAATTAAAAGAATTAATAGCTAATTTTGGATTGGAGTATTGGTATACAGATAGTTTTGTTCTTCGTGCAGGATATATTTATGATAAAGAAGGTAAAATTATGAATCCTACATTTGGAGCAGGAATACGTTTTGGCCAGTATGGTTTTGACTTTGGGTACACAGCTGGAGATCAAGATCATGCAAGGGCAAATACTATGTTCTTCTCTGTAAGTATGGAACTTTAATTGATTGAAAACTAGCTTGTATTATTTCTTATCGATATTTGCGGTATCTCTACTATTATCTAATACAAGTCATATTTCGCCAAATCTTAAATCTTTTAATTCTAATAATCAAACTAGCGCTGTTCATATAGTTGCTTTCATGGTAGATTTCCAAGAGGATGATGACCCCAGAACTACAGGTAATGGAAAGTTTCTTAATAACGTATCAGATCTTTATATAAATTACTATGATTCTGATATATCTAAGTGTAATGAATTCCTAATAGATAGACCTCCGCATAATAAAACATATTTTGAAGATCAAATTAAAGCAGTTCGTAATTATTATAGTAATGTCTCTAGAAATAATATAGATATAGATTTCCACATAATTCCAGAAAATCCTTTTACGGTAGATAATTCGATGGCTTACTACTCAGAGTTTTCAGATTATGATAATCCAGAAGAAGGGATTGTTAGATTATTCTCAGATGGGCTTGATAAAGCTCAAAATAGTATTGAAGAATATCTTAGCTTAGAAGGCTTATCTGCTAATGATGTTTTATTTGTTATGTTTCATGCAGGTGTAGGGGAAGATTATGGGTTTAGTAATTATTTAGATCCTGCTAATTATGATATCCGCAGTGCATATATCGACCAGGGAATGCTATCATTTATACCAGAAGATTCTTGGATGGAACAAAATAATATTAATAAGGGGATTTTGCTCCCAGAATCACTTAATCTTATCTATTATGATACAATTGAAGATATATATGGTAGTGTTGGTGAAGATGCGCTTTGTGATGTACAGATAGGTATGACAGGGCTTTTTACATATCTATTAGGTTATGAGTTTGGGCTTCCAGAGATGTTTGATATAGATTCAGGTGACTCAGGGATTGGTGTTTTTGGTTTAATGGATGTAGGATCATTTAATGGTAGAGGTATTATACCTTCACCACCTGAAGGATGGACTAGACAAAAAATGGGTTGGGATACGTTCCTTGAAGATGGAACTGAATTTTTTCAAAGATATTTAAAATATGGCGATGCTACATCTACTTCATATCCTAGAAAAATAAATATAAATCAATCAGAGTATTACTTGCTTGAAACGGTTAGTAATAGAATTTTTCTAAATTATTCAATTCCTGATATTATATATGCTGATAGTATTGGTGTTTTTGGAATTCCAGATTCTATCAATTCTTTATTTGGGAAATTAGTTTATCTCGATCAACTAAATGATAAAAACCCATACAATCCTAATGAGAATATAGCGTATGAAACAGATATTATATCATATAGCAATGAATGTAGCCTAGATTCAAGAATTACTATTAATCCAGATACTGGGGTTATACTTTGTATTGGAAATTATGATTATGGATTACCTGGAAGTGGTATGCTTATTTGGCATATTAATGAGAATAATGAAGATAATATAAATAATGATATTAATAATAGAACAGTTAGCCTTGTAGAGGCAGATGGCGCACAAGATATTGGCTTTCCAAATAATGCTTGGCCATTAGATCCTTCAGTTGGATGGAAGTATGATCTGTGGTTTGATGATAATGGTGGATATTATAACGCTAATCCAAATCAACAAAGTATTGATTTTAATTCTAATACAGTACCGTCAACTAAAGATGCTAATGGGGCTAGTAGTTATATAGCTATGGAAAACTTTAAGTCAGAGACTCTTGATGATATGTATTATATGCAATTTAGTCTATATACTGAAAACAATTTATTCTCAGAGGATTTACTTTTAGATTCATATAATCAGCCAATTGAGATTTTTGGAGCAGGAGAAGATGCTAATCAAGGAAGTTATATTATCACTAGTCAGGGGGTTTTCTCATCAACTAGTTTTGATCCTATCAATATTTCAAATGAAGGATTTATTATCATTGAAGATGGAGTTTTTTATACTTGTAAAACTGATGAGTACTATGAAGATGAAGGCTGTAAAGCATTAGATGGTTATATACCTAAAGGAAATTTTTATGATACTAACTTACTTCCAGAGTATTTTAGAGATATTAGTTTATTGAATCTTGCTATTGGAGATATAGATCAAGATGGAATAGATGAAATTATTGAAAGTACCAATTCGCAGATTAATTGTTACAACCCCAATCAGACTATGTGTGATGGTTTTCCTGTTTATGGAAACTTTCACCAAAATATTTTAATCGCCAATATATTAGATGAATCTTATCCACAGATTATATCAAGAGCT
>CEQN01169721.1_pt1 | contig 11051 bp, 12 predicted proteins | sample 427011 | NCBI WGS metagenome assembly CEQN01 (sample SAMEA2621277, study PRJEB7988) | marine metagenome | biome: marine biome (ENVO:00000447); feature: deep chlorophyll maximum layer (ENVO:xxxxxxxx); material: "saline water (ENVO:00002010), including plankton (ENVO:xxxxxxxx)" | depth 120 m
CATCTTTTTTTAAATCTGGAATTTTAAAATTTCCGTGTATTTCATCATCCGCATCAAATAATAAAATATAATCTGTTTTATTGAAAGCTAATTCTAATGCTTTATTTCTATTATATGAAAAATCCTTCCATTCATGACTATAAATTTCACCTGGTATATTCAAATCGTCAAAAAAACTTTTAATAATATTAATTGTGTTATCTGTTGAACCAGTATCACATATAACCCAGTAATCTAATTTAACATATTTTATTATGTTAGTCAATGTTTTTTTAATAATATGAGATTCATTTTTAACAATCATATTAAGACATATAGAAGACATTGTATTATATTTCATTTTATTTCATTATATTCTTTTAATTAATATTATCATAAATATATATATGTCTTTCACACGATTTTATGACGATAATTGTAGAATTGAAAAACAATTACAGGAAATAACAGGAACTGGTCGTTATATGTTAAACACCCCTGGACCAGGAAATAAACCTTGTTTTATGGAAGATCCATATTTACGGTTACAGCAATGGGGCGCCAACTTAAAAACAAATTCTATTAATTTAGAAAGTGATTTACGTGGATTAACACGCTCAGCAAATAAAGACTGTTTAAATGAAAATAATTATAAAACCAAGGCAGTTAGGAGTTCAAACATATCATATCCTATTTGTGACCCTATTACAGAACAACCACGTGTAACTCACCCTGCTTGGGAGGTGAGAGATTTAGAACAAGTAAATTGGTCAATACTTCCCCACGATCCACAAGAAAACACTTGTATTCCCTTTCAAAATAATTTGAATACACGAATATTAGAAAAAAATAATTATGTTGCAAAGTATCCCACTTTAAAAGATAAAACAGTATTAAAAGAAGGTATTTGTGTAGGGGGAAATCCATTGGTATCATATGTTCAGCAAGAAAAAATATAGATTTAGTAAATTAGTATTGTAAATTAGATTTTATATAAATATTATATCATATTGTATATATATAAATGGCAGTAGCAATACCAATAATAGCATTAGGAACTTTATATGTCATATCTAATTATAAAAAGGAAGAAATAGAGGGTTTTGAAAATGATGAAAATGATAATGATGTTAGTATTTTTCCTAACAATAACACCAAACAACATTTCGAAAAGGCTACAAATTATACAAATTTAAATGTTAGTAAATTTCCAAATGTATCAACTACTGTTGAGAACAGTAATGTAAATAAGTATTCTAATCCAAATCAAGTAACAGATAAGTATTTTAAACAAAGCAATCCTGGTGTTTATGAGAGCGTTGTTAATACTAATCCACCTGGAAGTGTAGGTAGTGGTGCTCAACAACAATTATCATTAACAGGTGCACCCATTAATACAAATGAATTTAAACATAATAATATGACGCCTTATTTTGGTGGAAGAGTAAAGGGTGCTACAATTAACGGTAATCAAGCTGAAAGCAGATTAGATAATATGCAGGGTGGCGGGTCTCAACACAACAGAAAGGTCGAGCAAGCACCCCTTTTTAAACCGAGCTCTTCTATGCAATTTGCAAACGGTACTCCTAATACAAGTGATTTCATTCAATCACGTATGAACCCGAGTTTACGTCAATCTAATGTCAAACCTTTTGCTTCTGAACAAGTTGCTCCTGGTTTAGGTAAAGGTTTTAACGGTGAAGGTGGTGTTGGGTTTAATTCCGGCATGGAAGCGCGCGATAAATGGTTACCAAAAAATGTAGATGAATTACGCGTGGGTAATAACCCGAAGGTCACATTTGATTTGAATGGTCATCAAGGTCCAGCTAATTCACATATTAAAGAATCTGGAAATATTAGAACTCAAGGTAAGGTCGAACAATATAATCCCGATACATATTATACATTAGGCAAAGATAGGTGGTTCACAACAACAGGAATTGAGAAGGCACCTACGGCACGCGGTAATGAAATTGTTCCTGATACTAATAGATTAAATACATCAACCGAATATTACGGAACCCAAGGTTCGCAAGGAGGAGCGGGTGGTAGTTACACTAAAGGTGTTTACAAACAACCTAATCGCGTTGTTCTTAGACCAAATGATGTTACAAATATATCGGCTTCAGGACAAAATAATGGTTCTGAAAATGATTTCGGTGTAAAAGGATACAAACCATTACCTAATAATCGTTCCACAACAACTCACCAAGAGAACGTCGGTGGTGTTAAAGGAATGATGGGTGCAGTCGTTGCTCCACTATTAGATATAATGCGTCCGTCTCGCAAGGAAAATGTAATCGGTAGTTTAAGACCTACAGGTAATGCTGGTGCGTCAGTTTCCAAAAACCCTGTTTGGAATCCGGCTGACAGAACCAGAACTACAAACCGCGAAATGACCGAAGGTGCTACCGATGGTAAATATCTAAATATAGGCAGACAAGGTGCAGATGGTTACACAGTATCCGATCATCAACCAGTCAATGTTCAAAGAGATACAACAAATAAAGAATACATAGGAAATGTAGGTCCAAGTTCATACAACGGAGAAACCAGTTATGAATCGGCATATAATCAAAGAAACAACGTCAATAAAACATATGAAAATAGAGCTAATCAAGGAGGAACACAAATATTTAATCAAAATGAAAATATTAGCATTCATAGAAAAGATACTGATAGAAATAATAATCGCATGTGGGCACCAGGATTAGGAAAAAATACAATACCATCGAAAGAAACATATGGTAAGTTAAACACACCATCATACAATAACCCGAAAATTGATCAAGAACGAATTGAACCTGATTTATTAAATGCCTTTAAAAATAACCCATATACTCAAAGTTTAAGTAGTTGGGCTTAAATATTTATTAAATATTTATTAAATACTTATTAAATATATACTTTTGTTTAAAAATATATGACATACGTAATTCATAAAAATATAAATGAAAGACTCGATAGTTTTTTGAAAGATGGAAAAATACCAAATTTAATATTTCATGGTCCATCAGGTTCAGGGAAAAAGACAATTGTTAAAAAATTTATTAATAATATTTATAATAACGATAAAACGTCTATAAAAGAAAATATCATGCATGTTAATTGTGCACATGGAAAAGGGATTAAATTTGTTAGAGAAGAATTAAAGTTATTTGCAAAAACACATATAAACTTCCAAAATAATATAAATTTTAAATCTGTTATTTTATTAAATGCAGATAAATTAACTATGGATGCACAATCTGCATTAAGAAGGTGTATAGAATTATTCAGTTGCTCAACACGTTTCTTCATCATAGTAGAAGATAAATATAAACTATTAAAACCAATTTTATCTAGATTTTGTGAAATATATGTGCCTCTACCAATTATAAATAATAAAAAGGTTAATCTACATATTAAAAATAAACTATACAAAAATACATATGAAAACACACGTGAACAGTGGTTAACAAAATATATGAAAAATGTAAAAATTGAGAATTACGCCGACATTATAGATATATCTAGTTTATTATATCAAAAGGCATATAGTGGATTAGACATAATAAATTATTATGATAATAAATATGATTCGCACGACAATGTTAAAAAATATCAGTATCTATTGGCTTTTAATAGAGTTAAACTAGAAATAAATAACGAACCACTATTAATTATGTTCATATTGAATTTTATTTTTTTACGTTCTGACTATAATTTAGAAAATATAACATTTATGTAAATGGATGACTATTCATTGACCAGTTTATCCGAATCTAAGAACGAATGGTGTTCGCGATTAGTAGATACTTTAACACCTGCAATTATAGACGGATTAAAATCTATTTATGCAGAATCATTGAAATTATGTATTGAAAGTGATGAAGAGGAAAAATATTTAATGACCTTCCAAACATTTCTTAGTCGAATTCCTCAGTGGAATGAAAATATTATTCAAACAGAACGTGAACGTATTGAAAAAAGTTCCAATTGTTCTTATTTAGAAGAATTAATAACATGTGTTCATATTATACAGTTAAAGGCTTTAACCTGTGTGCGTGTGGGACAAAAACAAAAAAAAATAGATATAGATATACCATCAAAGGATACATTTATACATAGAATTTACATAAATTCTGCACGTAAAATATATACAAATATTTATTTATTTGAAAAGGATATTGAACCACTACAAATCCAAAAAAACAGCCGTGAATTAGAATTAATTATTAAAGAATGTATTTTAAGCAGCATTAGAGATACTATGCCCATTGATAAAATATTATTGGCATATATCGAAGAAACTAATGAAGATGAAGTAATTATCGAAGAAAAAATAATAAATCAAGAGGTAATCGTAGAAGATAAAGAACAAGATAAACCAGAAGATAAAAAAGAAACGAATAAAAATAAGGATCGCGATGAAAATAAGGTTATTAAATCTGAAGAGACAGTTAAAGTGGAAGAGACCCCGAAAACTCCATTGTCGACCCCCGATACACCAAAAAACATTACACAAGAAACAAATGTAACCGACTCATCTAATGTACAATCCCTAACTACAACACAATTACCAGTAACACCGGTCCCAGAAATAAAACCTCCTCCGCCCATTGTCCCTCTATCTGCACCCGAAACTAGTAATATTAATAATGTAATTAATAATACCAATAATAATACCATTAATGATACCATTAATGATAACATTAAATTTTCTAATACGGATACAACTGTAGACAGTGATGGTAAAGAATCATCAATATCTGCCCCAAAAGATATAAAACATTTAGAGGATTTGCAGAGAAGAAGACAAGAAGAAGAAGAGGAAGACGATGACGATGAGAAATTACAAATAGGTGATAATATTTCTCTTGAAATCAGTGATGTTAATGATTTAAGCAAACCACTTAAATTAGAAACGGCACCAGTGCTAGAGGATATAGAAATTTTGGAACCTTTATAATTCGTTAAATTAACAAATGAAATATAATTATTTAAATAAATGGAAAATATATTTATGTTTTCATCTGTTATATCTATAATATATCTCGTTTTAAAATATTTAGAGATGAAATTAATCACAAAAGAACCAAAACCTATTAAATTAATTATTCGCGATGCTTTAATTGTATTTATTAGTAGTATTAGTGGTTTTTTCGTTTTATCCCAATTTGAAAATAATGTCAAGGTAAAAAGTCAACCGGGTGCATTTGTAGGTGAAGCTAATTTTTAAATATTATTTAATTAATATTTAAAAATTTAATATTCAGGTTCTAATATTCAGGTTCTAATTTATCAATATCAATAATTTTATTTTTATATTTTTTAATACTTTTATTAGAAACAATATATTTTGAAAAATGTTTATTTTCAAGAACAACACAAGGTTTATGATTATGAACAGTTCTTGCAATCATTTTATATAATTTAAATTCTGGATATCTTTCTTCGCCAGTATTTTTATACAATACATTTCTCCCTTTATCATCACAACACCATTTAATTATAATATTTATTATATCTGATTTAATATTTTTTACATCGTCTATTGAATCAACATAACTATCAAATAGCGAACATCCTAATCTACATAAATCGAAACTATAGTTTGGTTCTATTATATCCTTTTCACTATTATAGTATGGTTCAAAATTATACTGAGTTGCCGCATCTCCTTTTGGATGGTAACTATCACTGCATATTAAATTATTGCGAAAACTATAAATAGCACGACCGAAATCTATTAGTTTAAATATTTTACCATAAGTTTCTATTTTGTAATTCTTATTTTTATATTTATAAATTAAATATTTTTTATCCGTCTCAACATACATTATATTATTTGTATGTAAATCGTTATGTGTAAATTTAAAAACCTTTTGGTAAGTAATAAGCATCATTAATATTTGAACCACAATACAACTTAATTCTTTATCTGATATATTATTTTCATTAATAATACTATCTAATGTATTGTTACATCTTTCCAAAGCGATTACTTGAACAGGAAATTCATTAATATTAATATTCATAACTTCATCTGACAATAAAGAACTATTTTCTGATGATTCCGAATCACTAATCTCTTGATTGCTGTTATCACTATCAGAATTTGATGATGTAGATGAACAGGTATTAATTGAATCTTCACTAGTAGTCCTTTGAATATTTCCTTCATAGCACAATTCTACGTGACTAGAATCATTTGTTACAATGTTATTATTTGAAATATCATTAATAATAAATAAATTATTTATTTCATCCAATTCATGATAATTATTAAATGAAGTATCATTTACATCATCTAATATATTTATTTTTTGCTTATAATTTCTTGTATCTTTATTCAGTAAATATGAATGAATATTTTCATCTAATTTAAATAAAACATTATTATTTTTATGAAAAAAATCAGAATCATATAAATATTCTATTTCGTCATTCATATCGTAAATAAAATTATTTTTAATACCTAAAAATGAACCATAATAATTAATTCCATGTATAAATTTATAATTATTTAATAAATGACTACTTAAATATGAAAAAAAACCGTCAACATAAGCTGAATTATTAGGGTCACGTATTTTTGCATAACCTATTTTTTTATCATACGTTGGTAAATGCAATATATTGTCACATATATCATATTTACCAGTTATGTACTTCACGGGATCTAATAAAGGACTGAATTTAAAAAATAAATCTTTTACAATATCGTTGTCTGAATTATCACTAATAGTAGCAGTATATTTATTTTCATTTATCTTAGAGTCAATTGATTTAATACTATTATTGTTTAAATTAATAGAATCATAATTCGTATCGTTTAGTGAAAAAAATTTATCATAAATTGGAATATAATTTTGTAATTTAGAAACATTAGTTAAATCGCTATTTTCTAAATTCCTAAATAAATTATTATTATCGTTTTTTTTATATGTGAATTCCATTATTTGAATACAATATTAAAATACCGTATATTTAAACTTATTATATAGGTTAAATTAATAATTATATTTTCTATTTACCCTTTAAATGACACTTGAATTAAAAAAGTTTGATATGTCACAAATTAGTTTCAGTCCAGATGAAAATAAAGGACCTGTTGTGGTTTTAATTGGTCGTCGTGACACAGGTAAATCATATTTAGTAAGAGATTTATTATATTATCATCAAGATATTCCAATTGGAACTGTTATATCAGGAACTGAAGCTGGTAATGGATTTTATGGAAGTCATGTACCAAAATTATTTATTCATGACGAATATAATACTGCAATTATTGAAAATATATTAAAACGTCAAAAAACAGTATTAAAACAGGTTAAAAAAGAATTAGAAACATATAATAAATCGTCTATCGACCCGCGTGCATTTGTAATTTTAGATGATTGTTTATTCGATAACAGCTGGACAAAAGACAAAATGATGCGTCTTCTTTTTATGAATGGTCGCCATTGGAAGATTATGCTTGTAATTACTATGCAATATCCATTAGGTATACCACCCAACTTGCGAACAAATATAGATTATGTATTTATATTGCGTGAACCATATATCTCAAATAGAAAAAGAATATGGGAAAATTATGCAGGCATGTTTCCTACTTTTGAAAGTTTCTCTCAAGTAATGGATCAATGTACAGAAAATTTCGAATGTTTAGTAATAGATAATAATTCCAAATCAAATAAATTACACGACCAAATATTCTGGTATAAAGCAGAACCACGTGGTGAATTTAAACTTGGTTCAAAAGAATTTTGGGAAATATCAAAGGACCTTGGTTCAGATGATGAGGAAGAAGTATATAATCCAAATACACCAAAGAAGGGAATGACACGTATTAACGTTCGGAAGAACAAATGGTAAACTTTAATTTAGGTTCTACACATTTATTTTCTTGAATAAATATCTCTTTATCAATAGCGAAATTAAAACTACAATCATGGCGTTCAGGCATGCGATGTAAAACACAATAAATATTATTACAACGACATTTCCCCATTATTTGTTCTGCTAACTTGATTTTTTTTTTACAATCCTTATGCGCACAAGTAAGCTTGTGTGATTTTTTATCCATAATAACTTAAATATATATGATACATAATATATTTAAGTTTCAATTTTATAATTAATCTAATCTATTTTGATTAATTCATCCGGTTTATCATTGTTTTGTGTTTCGTCATTTTTATCTGATGACTCGTCATTTTTATCTGATGACTCGTCTTTTTTCTTATTAATAGTTAATTCACTTAATCCGTGGTCAGTATTTTTATCCGTTACAATATTGTCACCTTCAAACAATTCACTACGAACGTCTGCAATAGTTACATTTTCTGTGGTTGTTTCTAAGCCATTGCTATTAATAGACATTAATTCACCTTCTTCGTTGATATTTTGTGTTAATACATTACCAGTTGCTAAAGCCTTTTCCTTATTATCTTCAATTGCTTGCTTCTTACTATCTTTAACACGTTTATCAAACGCATCTTTAGCATTTTTCTCATTTTTCTGTTTTTCATTCATTAATTGGTTCAATTCATCTTCCAAATATTCAACTCGCCCTGTTTTGTATGCTTCGGGATGGAACGGAATCCACATTCCTACTGGACCAACATATACATCGTGGTTTGGATCTATTTCTCTTAACATTTTACATCTCAATTCCGCCTCTTGTTGTGAAGGAAAACAACCTCTAATTTTTAAACCACGCACATTTGTTTTAAAGCTATTTTTTTCATTAAAACTTTTATCTAATGCTTCTTCATTGTTATCAACGTATGTCTTGTATTCGTCATCTAATGTAGTATTAAATAATTTGTCTTTCTGGTCTTTAACAAAATCCTCCATATCTTTTGTTAATTCATCAAATTCTAGTGCATCGTATTTAAAAGCTAAGAAGCTTAAAAATTGTGTATACTTCTCAAGTGATTTAGCCATTTCCCACTGTTTTAAAAATTCATTAAAGAAAAATAAATTTTTTTCCTTTAATATTTTTTCAGGTGATAAAAAGGATACACATGCAAACTTTTGACCTGCAATAGGTTTATCTTCGTCCAATAAATCTACGTATTTGGCATTTTCAGTGCCATCTAAATTTAATTTAGTAACTACTCCTTCGGGGGATTCCATATTATTATTATTATTTTATACTTTTTAAGTTTTATAATTTCAATATATATATTTTTATTTTTTTTCTAATTATTATTTATAATATGGACTTATTACACGGATTTAATTTAGGTGAATTAGTAAAAAGAGCTATCAAATATTTAGTAGAAGGTATTATGGTTGCTCTTGCGGCGTTCTTAGTTCCCGACAAAAAGCGCTCACTTAACCTCGATGAAGTTGCTTTAATTGCATTATGTGCTGCTGCCACATTCAGCATTCTTGATACATATGTACCGGCTATTGGTGTAAGTGCTAGATCGGGTGCTGGCTTCGGTATTGGCGCCAACCTCGTTGGTTTCCCTCGTTAAGTAATATAATATTTACATATATTTACTAGTAATTATTATATATTTAATATTAAATATTAAATATTAAATATTTAATATTATATAGTTGGTATAAATTCCCAGTCTAATTCATTGCAAATTTGTTTCCAGATATCATCTTGTTCAATACGTTTTTCACGGTCTTTTAGCATAGGAAAATAACTTAAAAATTGTGTTTGGTCTAATAATTCACATAATTTATAAATTGTATAATAATAATTTAAAAAATTTACCCTATCGTCTGGACAATATTTAGCATATGGTGCTTGAATATCCATAAAAAGATTACATAATGTTTCCTCTAATTCAGGAGTCATTATTGGTGGTTTTATACCTAACTTATCTTTAATAAATGGAATATGTTCATAATATTTATTATAGCCTAGTTTTTTCAATATATCTTTAGCCTTTTTGTTTGTAATTTGTTCTAATGTTATTCTCTCTTTTTTAATTTGTAATTTAATACTTTCAAGGACCTCCTCTGGTATTTGGGTTGTTTCTTTAGCTTGGAATTGTGCCAATATCTCTCTGAAATGATTTATTCTTTTATAAGCATAAAAACAAAGTTCTTTAGGAGGCTCCTTGTATGATGATTTTTCATTGTCAACTAAATATTTGACGTGTATATGGCAATTATTACATATTAATATACCTTCATGATCAACTGGTATTAGTTCGCCTTTATTACATTGATTACATTTATTTGATATATGTATATAATTATCTACATTTATAAAAGAATCATCTATATTTATCAAATATTTGTTGACATAATTATTATTTTTTGTTTCCTTTTTAGAAGTAATGTCCTTATTAATATTAAAAAAATTATCTACACAAGTTAGTTTATTATTACCTTCTGATAAATTTTTCTTATCTTCAAAATAATTAAAAATTATATTAGAATTTGTTAAATAATAATCCTTTTCTTTTTGTTTGGTATTTTTAATATCTTTATTTATTTGTTTGATTTCTTCCTTTAAGTCTAATATTTCCTCCACCGATAAAGATTCTTCTTTTACTCCTGTATTGAATTTTTTTTTTAATGTTTCTCTTTTTTTTATTAACAAAGGAATCTTATTACTATTATTATTATTAAATTCATTTACAAATTCATTATGTTTATTATCTAATGTAGTTGTTTTAGTAGTATTAATAAGAAATTTCTTTGTATTCTTATGTTTAAATGTTACCATGTGTATTATATTAATATTAATTAAATTATTTAAATAATATTAACACCATAATCATTATTTTCGTGTATATTGATTTATGTTTTTCTATGTATGTTTTATGGAATCACAAGATATATTAATTAATACGAATAATGAGCTTGAAATAGATACAATTAAACTACAAAAAATGGCTTTTATTTATAACGCAGTTGAATCTGGTTGGAAAATAAGTAAGCAAAATGATTCGTATATTTTTTCAAAAAAACACGAAGGAAGGAAAGAAATATTTTTAGATAATTATTTAAAAAAGTTTTTAGAATCTAATTTCGATATAAATAAATTAAAATAAAATTTTAAAAAATTATTTTCTTTAGCATATATATAAAATGGGAGGTGGATTAATGCA
>CEQN01126127.1_pt1 | contig 11043 bp, 3 predicted proteins | sample 427011 | NCBI WGS metagenome assembly CEQN01 (sample SAMEA2621277, study PRJEB7988) | marine metagenome | biome: marine biome (ENVO:00000447); feature: deep chlorophyll maximum layer (ENVO:xxxxxxxx); material: "saline water (ENVO:00002010), including plankton (ENVO:xxxxxxxx)" | depth 120 m
GATTATGTGGGTTGTTGGGACAACGACCGTGATTTGTGGGAAATACCTCAAGGAGTATCAGGTGAATTATTTGTTGTGGCTACAGCGGATCCGTCGCCAGCGAACTATTGGGCTATCCAATGTTGGGCATACAACCCAGAAACAGAATTCCGATATTTATTGGAATCCTACCGCCGAAAAATGGATGCGCCGTCCTTCTTAGACTGGAACCATAATGAACAACAATTCACTGGGATAGCAGAAGAATGGTGGCAAATTACAAACGAAATGGGACGACCCATTACGCATTGGATCATTGAAGCAAATGCGGCTCAAAAGTTTATTCTTCAATACGATCATTTCAAACGTTGGGCGGCGATGCGAGGCGTGGAACTTGTTCCGCATTACACGCACTCCCGCAACAAAGGCGACCCCAAATACGGAGTGCAAATGCTGGCTCCGTTATGGCGCGTTGGCAGAGTGCGTTTGCCCGGAAAACAAAACACAGAAGCCCGCCCGCATTCCCTTCTTTTAATCAACGAAGTAACACGTTGGAACCCTGAAGGAACCGGTGCCCGCACAGATGACTGTGTTATGGCACAATGGTTTATGGAGCACAACCTGGAAAAGTTATATGTTGCACCTTCACAAGGGGTGAAACAGTGGCGGCCAACATGGGTTTCAGGGCAAGATAGTGAGTACGCAGCATCCGGCAGGTTTTAAGTGAAAACTATTGAAGAAATAGTCGCCATATATTCGTCACGCAATCAAGCATCAGATGGTGCTAAATCTAGAATGCGTGACCTTCGTGATTACTATAACGGTGACGTAATTGTTCCGCTACCCGAAATTAACTCTGATGAACAATCAGCGGTAGCGAACTTATTAGCACAAGGTTTAGATCAAACCGCTATGCGGATTGCGTCTACTCGCCCAGACATTTATTGTCCACCAACTGATAACAAACGGAAACGTTCTCGAGAAAACGCAGAAATTTTGCGTAAAGCGTTGTTTGGTTGGTGGGAAAACAGTCGCATGGATTTACAAATAGCGAAACGGGCTCGTCACCTTATCGGGTATGCGACAACTGTTACGCAACTTAGATTTAATCCTAAAACAGGTTGCCCTGAATGGCATTTACGTGACCCTCTTACAGCGTACCCAGCAACGTTATTAGGCGTAGACGATTTACGTCCCCGAGACGTAATATTTGCTTACGAACGTTCTCTCGGATATTTAAGATCAATGTATCCAGAAACTGCGCGAATGTTTCAAAGCGACAGTGGAGCTGGAGAAGATCAACCTATAGAAATGATTGAGTACGTTGATGGGGAAGAACAAGTACTTATCGCTATGCGAGGACCAGTAGAAACTGGGTTGTTTGCAACAGCAAATTATTCTGACGACAACATTATTGTTGAATTAGAACGTGCCCCCAATCCTCTTGGAGAATGTCCAGTAGTTTGCGCTGAACGAATTAGTCTTGACGATTCGCAAGGCCAGTTTGACGGCATTCTTGGCATGTACCAAATGCAAGCCCGATTAATGGCGCTTGAAGTTATCGCAGTTCAAAAAGGCGTGTTCCCTGACACATGGCTGATTGGTCGCCCAGGCGAAACACCACAAATTGTGAATCCTGCTGATGGGCTAACTGGCGAAGTCGGTGTAGTGCGTGGCGGCGATTTGCGTGACATGCAAATGCAACCTGGCTACATGACAAACCCAGCGATTGACCGTTTGGAACGAGCCCAACGTTTAACCGCAGGCATACCCCCAGAATTTGGTGGCGAGTCAACAACAAACATTCGTACTGGTCGTCGAGGCGACGCTGTGCTTTCTGCTGTCGTTGATTTCCCTGTGCAAGAAGCGCAACGAATTATGGCTCGGTCGCTGCAAGAAGAAAACAGACTTGCAGTAAATATGTCAAAAAAGTATGCGGGTAACAAAGGCAAGTCGTTTTATGTCACTAGCAAAAATGCTAAAGGCAGAGTTGATTACACCCCCAACACCAACTTTGAATCTAACGACAATGTTGTTATCTACTCCCAAGCTGGAGCGGACATTAACAACCTTGTTATCGGTGGAGGGCAGCGTGTCGGAATGGGAACAATGTCTAAGCGTTCGTTTATGTCGCTTGACCCCTTAGTAGAAGACCCAGAATTTGAACATGATGCTGTAGTTGCAGAACAACTTGAATCAGCTTTGCTTGTTTCAATTCAACAACAAGCTTCAGAAGGCATTATTCCGCCAGCGGACCTTGCTCGAATTATGGAACTTGTTGCAAACAACGAATACGAATTAGCTGAAGCAGTAGACAAAGTGCAGAAAGAAGCACAAGAACGACAAGCAACTATGGTTGAAGCTACTGCTGCAGAAGCACAACCAGGATTAGCAATGCCAGGCATGGGAGCAGAAGCAATGACAGAACCTGCAGCGGCACCTGAAGAACAAGTTGATCTTGGACAATTGTTGGGAGCATTGTAATGCCACGTAAAGGCGCTGGACAAAAAATTCAAACTGCTCAAAATCAACAATATGGTGAAGTAACTCAACAAGAAGAAGCACAGCGAGCTATGCCATTACCGCAAATGGCGCAATTTCCTGCGCCCGGCGAGGTTGGTGAATTTACTCGGCCAACTGAACGACCAGGAGAATCAATTATGACTCCCGGTGTTGGGTTGCCTCCTAGGGCTCCTTCAATAGTTTCAAATGAAGCTGTAGCTGCGATGACTCCGTTAATGGAAATGGTGGCTTCGCAGCCGTTTGCTTCACGTGAAACAAAAAAGTTGTTGCGCCAAATTCGTATTGCCAACACTCGTAATGGAACGATGTAATGGGATTTTGGGACCGTCTGTCCAAAATTGCTGGCGCTGTTGTTGACCACGGCGAAGCATGGAAAGACTTGTCGTTTGATATAGTTCGTGCTCCATTTACTGACGATGAATACGAAGGTTTTGGAAACACAATCCTTGGCATCGTTCAAGATGATGTTGTAGGCGGTCTTTTAGGAACAGCAATTGGGCCTGAAGGAATTGGCGGGCAAGTTATTGGCGCTATACCTGAAGAAATACGGCAACCAGTTGGCACATTCACAACTGAAGTTTTAGGTCGTGTTGATGCATGGCAAGATCAGTGGATAGAACGACCGCTTTCAGCAGGTCTTTTAGGGTTCAACATGGCAACCCAAGGAGGACTTGGCGGTTTCTTTGATGTAAACGCATACCAAACTGCGTGGGAAATTGCTAGCGGTACTTCTGAAATTGATGCTGAACTTTACAGAAACGAAGAAGGCGGGGGACGTGGTTTAAGTTTTGGGCGCGCTTTGGCTCTTGCCACAATGCGAGTCGATCCAAGAGATCCTCGCGCAGTAGACGAAGTGGCACAAAGTTCGTTTTTTAATTTGTATTCTGGCGCATGGGATTTTGCTGAAACGTTGTTCCTTGACCCGTTGCTTGTCCCAGGTAAATACATGCAACTGGCTCGAGGGGGACGTTTAGCAGCGACTATGACAACAGATATTCCTCAAGCGTTGCGTCGTTCACGACGAGGAGAAATGAGTCCTACTCGTACGTTGTACGGAAGAAAACTTGGTGAAACTGAAATTCAAAACTTTACTTCGTCAAGGGCTCAAGAGGTAATTAACTCTAAGAACTGGAACAATTTAGATGCAGCTATAGAAGCGTTACCTATTTCTGAACGTATTCGTGAAGCCACAAAAAACACTGCCGAATATGAAGATTTGATAGGTCAACGAGCAATTGAAATTCAACAAATGGTTGGCCGTAAACGGATCAAACCTGAAGTAGCAGTTGCGTTGTCGCAAGCAACAAATTCTGAAATGCGTCGCAATCATTACTTGTACATGCTTGGTGATCAGAACGCTGTGAAAGCAGCTCAAGAAGCAGCATCAGAAATGGCTGCTGGTTTACGAGGTGATTATGGCATTCCAGAATATGAAGGGTTTACTCCTTTAAATCTGTTTGACGAAATAGAAAACGTAGAAAGTCAAATTGTAACTTTGCGTGACACAATTCGGTCAGGCAGTAGATCAGTTATTGGTGATAGGCGTCAAGGGTTAGTTGACCCAGAAACTCCTCTTGATCGAAATGATTTGTTTGATGAAATACAAACATGGGATCAAAACAAGTTAAAAGAATTTTTTGAAGAAACTTTGGGGCCAGAAGAAATAGAACGTCAATATTGGGAAGAAGGATCTGAAATTGGGTTTCTTCTTAGAGGCCAACAAGAAGATGTTTGGGATCAACAACTTTTAGATATGGCTCGTGAAGAAGCTTACTTAGCTTTTCCTACAGACGAACAAGTTGCTATAGAGCGTTGGTTTGGAGAACCAATACAAAGCACAGGGGATCCTTTTGTTGACAATTTACGGGCAGCAGCACCAGAACTAGAAGAACTTGTTGCGTTACGAAACGATCTTGTTAACGGAATTGACAGCATTTTAGCGCCAGAAGGTTTCGAACAATGGGACTTTGGATTTGTCTTTGACATTAAAAGTCGTTTTGATGCAAACCAAATGAACAACTACGCAACTCGGATTAGCGGAGAATACGGTAACCCCATTGCGCGGTTTTTAGCAGCTAACGACCAAGACACTTTAGATCTTGCAGATGCTGCGATAGATCAATATTTAGCTGATTCTCTTTCTGTCCGGCGAGGTTTAATTGACGAAGCGCAATCAAGAGGATTACTTGATGATTTAGGCGATGAAGCAGCAGCACGTCGGGTTCGTGAAGCAATGCGTACACGCCAAGCCATAAACAGACAAATATATGCACCTTTAAGCATTAGGGCAGGTAATTCTTTGTCGGGTTCTGCAACTCGTTTAATCGCAAGCCCAGCTAGAGCCGTTAAAGGAACTAGGTTAGTTCGTGCAGTAGATGAAGCAGTTGCACAACGTTACGTAAACTTTGATGATCTTCCTCGGTCTACTGCTCAAGTGCAACGCATGATTCGAGATTACAGTCGCATCAAAATTAACGGACAACGCTTGTTAAGCGCAGACGATGCAGCCGTTTTAGAAGGCAGATTTCTTCGTTTAGGTGACGCCGCATCACGCCGACAATTTTTTGAATTCACAACTAGAGATTTCAACAAAAAGTTAGCTAGAGCTGTTTTCCCAGAAAAAACAAAAGATTTCCCTGAAGGCAAAACGTTAAGTGAAGCAAGAACCGCTCTTGCCGCTGCATTAGATGACCGAATAGCTGGCGCAGAAAAAATGCTTGCAACTGGGAAACCTTGGGGTGGCCGTTTCGGTGCTGACGTTTTAGGAAGCAAAATTAGTTACATTGATCCTGATACTGGAGAAACAACTCGTCTTACTACTCCTTTAACTACTCGACAGCTTGCTGCTAGCAAAATAGTTCCCCGCTACGACTTGATTTATACAACGTTGCAGAAACTAGGGGTAGAAGAAACGTTAGGGACAGTTGGGAAAACATTGCCAGCTCGGGGAATTCGTGCTGTTAGGAACTCTTCGGTTGTTCAAAGACCTGCTCGTTTAGGAAGCGATGTCGCTAACGCAATTATGAACACATGGCGTCCTGCAGTGTTGCTGCGTCCAGCGTGGCCGTTGCGAGTTGTTGGCGACGAAGTGCTCCGTGTTGCTTCTGTTGTTGGGGCGTTAGGGCAACTTAAAGCTATGCGTCATGGTTTCAGCGATTACAGAGTGGAATTGTTGAAACGTAAAGGAATTGATGTTGAAGAATTAATTAGCAAAAAAATGCGGGAAGAGTTAAACATTCCCGATGAACCACCTTTAGGGCTTCCTGCGGTGTATCGTCACGTAGTTAATGACCCGTATCATCGGGAAGTTATCCCAGGGTTTGGGGAAACTCCTGAAGAAAGCGTAGAGAATTTCTTTAGGGCGATGTATGACCCTAATGATGCGTCTGTTAGATATCTGGCGTCTGCTGTTGCTGATGTGATTCGCGACGCTGACAGTTTAGCTGCACGTCGAGCAGATATAGAAGATATTGCTGCTCCTCCAGCGTTGAATGAGTTTGAAGAAATGGCGGCTCGTGGCGTAGTCCAACAAGCACGATTTGCCGGTACGAACTTTTCTACATTTGAAAGAGAGCTTGCAGAATACTTTTACGACCCCAACCCTGAAATTTATGAAGATCTAATGGTAAATGGGTTGTTAGGAGTAAGCGATGACGTATTTGAACAAGCCATGGAAATGGCAGAAGACGCAGTTGGTTTAGACACTCGTGGATTCCAGCTTGGACCTGAATTCGTTGAAGAACTTCAAGAAGCGCGCCGTATAGCAAGACTTGAAGCAGGTATTACAAACCCAATTCAGCTGGGTCGCATCAACCGGTACAGTGAAGACGATATAGCGCAGTTTTATGTTGCTCGTCGAGGCGGAGATGTAGAACTCGGGTACGAAGAATACCTTGAAGATCTAGCAGCTTTGCGTAGCACAGAAAGTGAATTAATAGTTGACAGATTTTTTCAAGCAATGCGCGACGAAGCGGAAGCAACAGGGTTTGAATCAGAAGCGGCAGCAGAAATTGCTGTTCGTAACGCAATCGCAAGAGAATTAGATGTAGAACCAACTCGAATTACTTCACAAGATCTTGAGCGTTACAACCTTATTTACGATAATCAACGGGCTCGCCGTTTCGGTAGAAATGTTGACGATGTAACTGCTGAACGTCACGCTGATGAAATCCAACAAGGAATACGTACTCCTGCCGCAACGATTGATGATCTCGCTACTACCGACGATCTCAGAGAATTTTTTGGTCCAGGTTCTGGAGGCGGTCAAGTTGCGCCGCGAGGACCAATGCTTGATTTGCCTGCAGGATCCACTGTTAATGATTTAGTTAACGAAGTTGCTGATGCTATTGACGCAAACGATATTCAATCTGTTATTCGTTTAACTGATCAATTAGCAGAAAACTTTGATGATCTTGCTGCCCAATTTTTTGAAGATGAAATAACTCAAATAGGGCAACACATGGCTCCAGAATGGATGGAAGGCGTTGGGGGACCCTTTAATGAAATTCTTGTAGACGCTATTGAAAACCAATTTGGGTTTGAAACTTTTGAAGCAGCTATTCGCCAAGTTGACCCAGACGACTTTTTTGTTTACAACTCTTTCTTACAAGAATTTGGGGATGACGCTGCAACTAAACTTGTAGGCGATCTTATTTACGACGAATGGGGAAAGGTTGCTCGCCAACGAGGGCTTGCTGCCCGCACTCTTTTGGGTTACGGGCTTCTTGGGCCTTTTGGAGCTGTAAGCGGTTACGCTCTTGCTTTGGGTAGTCAACGACGTACGGTGCAACGACTGGCGCAACGCACGTTAGGGGAACGATTCGCTGATGATCTTGTTATGGAAGGCCGAAATCTTTTAGAACAAGCAGCGTACATTGAAACTATTCAAACGTTGGATGCAATTCCGGTAGAAGATTTAAACGATTTCCAAAGTTTGGCTCAGGGTGGCGCATACGAGGGCGTTAACGCTGGGATTTTCCAGTTCTCTGATCCTCAAGAATTTATTGAGCACATGATGTATCGCTCAGAAGAATTTACGAGCGATGTCAGTAGAGTTTATGAAAGTGATATGTCGGAATACGACATCACAATAGAGGGTGGGGCGTTTCCTGATGCGCGTGAGATTCGACGCACAGAGTCTTTGTATGAGATTTTGAAAGAGCAGGGATACGCAGATGAAGACATCGCGTATTTCTATGCGGCTCGGGAAGGTATTGAGTTTGGGGATCGAGATCAGATGTCTGATTTTGATCGTCGGATGGGTGAGTTGGATGACGAGTTGGAGGCCAGTGCTCGCCGCATCGCCGGAGATGACCGTGAAGATTTTGGGCCTGAACCAAACACTTTGGAAATAGAAAATGAATACGCCAACGCTCACGCTAGATGGGTTGAAGACAAAAGTGCTTACAACGAAATAGCGTTTGAAAAAATGGTAGAAGAAATGGGGCCGGATTTAGACGCAGCAAAAGAATCGTTGCGTCAAGCTGGCGATCTTCTCCTTACGCAAGAAAAAACATTGCGTGATGCTATTGCGCTTCATTACAAAGATGCTCCTGTTACTCGCGAAGCCGAACAAGGTTTAGAGATGCTTGATCGTGCTGGTGTCATGCTAGAAAAAGCGGGACGTAACCCTAGTTACATGGGTGGCGTTATGGTTCGTAACGCTTTCGGAGACACTAAAGCTAACCAAGAAATTTGGCGGGGAAGAGTTTCTGCTGACCGAACAGCGTCTCGTTTCATAGAACAAGGCACATCTCGGGTAAGAGCCGACATTGACGCTAACACTGAATGGGTTCCTATTGTTCGAGGCGAAGTGGGTGAACGCCAGTTTGCTAGAGCTTGGGAACGAGTGGTAAATCGGCAGTGGCGCGCTACTGGTGACGCTGATTTACCTGGGAACCAGTATTTGCAGTTGGTGTGGGCAAACACTGCTGACCCTCGTACTTACAAACAAGATCTTTTAGATTTCTTAGGTACAAACGCAGGATTACGGGTTCTTGATGATCTTGATGTCCCAAATATTCCTGAAGCTGTTAACGCTCTTATTGACGCAGTTTATGACACAAGTAATCAAATGTTGCCTCGGTTACTTCCAACAAACCGCACAGATTATGAAGTCGTTGATGAGTTTGTTAAATTGCGAGAAAAAATGGCGTCTGGGCGAGGACGTGACCTTAAGTGGGAATCTGTTACAGAAATTTTAGAAAGTGCCGGTACAGAACGTGCGGCTCGGCTTATTCAACGCAGCGGCATGGACACTACAGTTGGTCAAACTGCTGGGCTTTCTCCTCGCAACATGGTAGATGGACGTTTGAAGCGTTACGCCGAAAACGGGTTCCAAGTGCTTGCCACATTGCCAACAGATAATTTGACTCGTAACCCTTACTTCAGGCATCGATACCAAGCCGAAGTTACTCGTCGGCTTTCTGCTTATTGGGACAGCGACGAACAACGATATCTTATTGAGCCCAAACAACTTGACCGACTTGAAAACGAAGCGCGAAATCAAGCGTTAGAAGATGTTCGTTACCTTCTTTACGATTTAACTGAATCAAATCGGATGCAAGAAGTTATGTCAACGTTAATGCCGTTCCTTGGCGCATGGCAGGAAGTTATTAGTAGGTGGACAAACATTGCGGCAGAAAACCCAATGTACGTTGCAAGAGTTTTAGACAACTTTAATTCTATTCCTGTAACTGAAGACGAAAACGGTAATCGTTGGATGGTGTTCCGGTTGCCTCAAACAATTGGTGCTCTATCAGAAATTGGTCCTAATTGGCCAGGAGCTGGTGCTTTAACGAAACCGTTTGTAGGAAACAAACTGCGTTTCAGCAAAGACGGTCTTTCTATGCTTGCTGCAGGCGGCCCAAGTTTCGGTCCAATGGCGTTAATTCCAATGTCAGAAATGGCAATTGCTGAACCTAAATTGTATGACGCAGTTTCTTGGGCGTTTCCGTATGGGCTGCCGCAAGGGGTTTCTACAAGTAACCGTGCTTTAGGCCAGTTGTTTCCTGCGTGGACAAAACGATTGATAGGAACGTTTGCTGGTAATAACGAACGTGAACGCATGATGCTGCAAGTAGCGCAAAGTAAAGAAGTGCGTTTACGGCAGCAACCTTCGTTGTCAGGAGAATACCCTGACAGGTTCTCAGAAATTCTTGCTACGGACAAAGCAGTATTCCAACAAGAAGTGTTGGAAGAAACAAAAGCTTTAATGTTTGCTCGAGCGTTTGCTTCGTTCACAATGCCAACAAGTTTGCAAGTTTCTTCGCCGTATCAAATGTATATTGAAAACCTTCGGACGTTACGAGAACAAGACCCAGCGAACGCTACAGAGTTGTTTATCCAACAGCACGGTGACGAGTTTTGGGCTTTAACTTCACGGATGACTCGCACTAGAAACGGTGTGGCTCCAACGTTGGAAAGTATGGCTGAGTTTGAAAAAGCAGGGTTTGCTGGTCTTGTAGCTGATCATCCAGAATTAGGTGGATTGATTACAGGTTCGTATGGTTCTCAAACTACTGGGGCTTTCCACGAAGCCGTGTATCGTCGCCAACAATCTGAATCTTTAACGCCTGGTTCTCAAACAAAAATGCGCGAACGGGTGCCGCTAGAAGATTACATGGAAAGCGCAGATGTGTCGCAAGGGTGGGCAAAACTGTCTGATCTTTACGACATTAGAGATGCCGAACTAGACGCTATTGGTCAAGCTGGAGGTAATTCTTCTATCCGAGCCAACCCGCAAGTCCAGCAGTGGATGCAATGGGAAATTAGTCAGCTTGCTGCAGCTCATCCTGCGTGGTGGGATGCTTTCAATTTGAGAGATAAAGCTAAAGACCAAAAGCTTTTCAAAGGACTGTATGCCATTGTTGAAAACGAAACGTTGCGGTTACGTCCAGAAATTGATGTTTTGGTAGATTATTTGGCAGATCGAAAAGTAGCTGTGGCGGAACTAATGGAACGTAAAAACGCTGGGCGTTCTGGTTCTCTTGATGCACGGTCTAATAATGATGTTGCAGAATGGTGGGAGTTTACTAAACGCCAGTATCGGGACATTCCTGAATTTTCGGCAGTATTTACAAGGTTTTTAGAATTTGATGATTTAGATCCGCTTACTTGGGATTTGACTCTTAAGGCACAAATATGACAACAGAATTTCAGCAAAGACAACAAGCTGCCATAGCTTCAGGCATGGTGCCAATGGAGATGGGTTATAACGATCCTGTTCTTGGGAGTCGTCCTACTGGGCCTTTGGGGCGTGTACCAGGCGGAACAGAAGGTGCATCTGAAACTCCTTATGGTTATTTTGCTCCAACGGATGAAGCTGTTACGCAATCACAAATTGTTGAAGAGTATTTAGGTTTGTCTGTTGAAGAACAACAACGTTTAGCGCAAGCATTGTTTACTGAGGATTTAATGAAAGGGCTTGGAATCCAAGAAATTGATCAAATTTATGATCCTTACAATGTTGCTTACGCTATGAATAGAGCTATACAACAAGCCGAATTGTCGTTTAGTTTAGGCACTGCTGAAGGCCAAGAA
>CEQN01197165.1_pt1 | contig 11039 bp, 7 predicted proteins | sample 427011 | NCBI WGS metagenome assembly CEQN01 (sample SAMEA2621277, study PRJEB7988) | marine metagenome | biome: marine biome (ENVO:00000447); feature: deep chlorophyll maximum layer (ENVO:xxxxxxxx); material: "saline water (ENVO:00002010), including plankton (ENVO:xxxxxxxx)" | depth 120 m
TATGGATTAAGAAATTTAGGAGATTGCAAAAAGGGGCTTGAAGAGTTTTATAGAGTCTTGAAGCCTAATTCAAAAATTGGAATTTTAGAATTTTTACATCCAAAGTCAACTTTAGTATCAAAGTTATTTAAATTTTATTTTAATAATATCTTACCAAGAGTAGCATCATTATTTTCAAATTCAAAAGCATATAGATATCTTCCTGAATCAGTAGAAAATTTTATGACACCAAATGAATTAAAAATTCTATTAGAAGAAGTGGGTTTTAAAAATGTTTCATGTAATAATCTTACGTTTGGGATAACAACAATTGTAAATGCTGAAAAATAAAAAAATAGTTGCTCAATTAGGATTATTAGTAACAGCCTTAATTTGGGGAGCAACATTTCTAGTTGTAAAAGATGCGATTCATCTAGAAACATTCCCACCATTTTTCTTTGCAGGAGTTAGATTTTTACTTGCTGCTTTTTGTATTATATATTGGATCGATTTTAAATCAATCAAAGAAAACTCCTTTGGTCCCTTTTTATGTGGAGTAGTTCTATTTATAGGTTATGGATTTCAGAATTATGGGTTAGAAGCAACGAGTCCCACTAATTCTGCTTTTATTACAAGTATTAGCGTATTAATGGTTCCTATCATATTATATCTTTTTAAGATGGAAAGTATTTCATTAAGAATTTGGATTTCTGTCTTGCTTGCGTTCATAGGGATTCAAATGATTTCACCTAGCGGGTTTAACATTGGAGATAAACTAACCTTTGGCTGTGCCTTGTCATTTGCTATTCATATTATTATGCAAGATAGATTAAATAAGGATAAAGTAATTAATTTTTTTGTAATTCAATCCGTAACAGCAGGATTATTATCAATTATAGCCAGTGTCATAGTAGAACCTATTCATCAAGTTGAATTTTCAAATGCAGCTATTAGTGCAATTTTAATTACTGGTATTCTTGGAACTACATTTGCGTTATTGGTTATGATATGGGCACAGAAAATTCTATCTGCTAGTGAGACTGCAATTATTATCGCTATGGAACCAGTTTTTGCGGCATTATTTTCTGTTTATTTTGGCTATGAAGTATTAGGTATTATATCCTATATCGGTGGAGCTATTGTGGTATTTTCTGTTATTTTTTGTGAGTTATCTAGAGAAACTAAATTAGTTAATTAATTCAGAATATTTTTTCTTTCCTAAGATAAAGTAATCAAATACAATACTAGGCTTATACATTTTTTTTGTTATTGAAAGTAGTGATACTTTTTTAATTCTATTAACTTGAATAATTCTTTTAATTATATAAAAAGGATGAAATAAAATCCAGATAAGAGCAAATAGTTGAGCAATAAAAGCTTTAAAGTTAGCAGTTAGAAAGTATCGTAATAATGATATCATTTCTAAAATCATTTTTGGCAGTAATAAGAATAGCATAAATAGAAAATTATGATTTGTTAAAAATAGTATCATACTATTTCTATGATTTAGATAGCTTTTAAGAAAATTTCTATCATTAAGAGTTCCACCACTATGATATATTATTGATTTGGGTTCTATGATATTTTTATATCCAGATAATTGAACTTTCCAGCTATAATCTATCTCTTCCATATAGGCAAATAATTTTCTATCAAATAGAATGCGTAAAAATAAATCTTTTCTTGTTATAAAAGCACACCCTGATGTCCAAAAAATATCCTGTTGATTATCATATTGATTTTCATCTTCTTCTATACTATTAAATATTCTTCCTCTTATAAATGGATAACAAAAAATATCAAGAAATCCTCCTGACCCTCCCGCATAATCAAATAGCTTATTATTATTTATATTTAGCACCTTAGGTTGAATAGATCCAATATTATTATCTTTAGATATTAATTCAATAAGAGGTTGTATCCACTCTGAATCATGAATAGTATCATTATTTAAAAATAGTAAAAATTCCCCCTTTGCTTTAGTTGCTCCTATATTACATCCACCCGCATAACCTAAATTATTATTTTGAGTTAAAATATTAACATAGGGAAATTTATTCTTAATTTGAGATACACTATCATCCTTTGATTTATTATCAACTAGAATGATTTCATAATTTGTGAATGTTGATTTATTTAATGAGGTTAAACAATTATTTAATATTTCAAATCCACCATGATGAGGGATTATTATACTTAAAAGAGGATTTTCTACGATTGGTTTTTTATTAGATTTAACCATTCTATTGCTTTACTATCCTTTGGGTATAATAATATCCAATCTTCTATTAGTTTAATTGCAGCATCAATCTGGTCATTTTTAATATATGCAAGTGAGAGGCTTTGATAAATTTCAAATACATCTGAATATTGAATTAGCATATCATAAAAATGATTAACAGCCAATTTTGTATCATTAGAATTCTCAAGTAATAACTGCCCTACTGTATAAGATTGTTGAATATCTAAATCATTTCGATTACTAGCATGAATCATATACTTATTAAACATATCCATATTTCCTACTGCATTGAATAAGTTCCCAACTTGAATTTGCACATCAGGATGTGCAATTTTTATTACATCAATAGGGAAGTAGTTTTCCATTTGAATCAATATATTATTGACTTCAGGGTATTTTGATACATCTGATATCAACTCTATTGCTATTTGTAAAAAACTTGATCTATAATTCTGAACTAATCTTTCAATATTATGGCTAAAGAAAATCTCTTCATTATTTAAATTTCTATAACGATATATTCCTTCCTGTTTACTCCTTAGGTTTGTATAATCTTCTCCAGTTTTAATTATAGTATTCATATCTGTTGTTTGTGTTATATTCTTAGTTATCTGATTAATATTTAATCTAGGATACATCGAATTATCTATATTCTTTTTTGGTGTAAATTTATATACTAAACCTTCCATCTCTAGATAACTATCAAGCCCTAATCTATGCCCAGGTGATACAGTTACAGCAAAATATACAGGCCGATTAATCGGCATATCATCAATTAACTCTAAAACCATTATATCTTGAACTTTAAGATAATTACTAAAAGTAGGTCGCAATTGAAAATCTATTTTATGGCCATTGTAGTCAATTACAGCATCTACAGGGCCCCATTCGACTGGTATTCCATGATTTAAAATATTGTATCGTTGATTATATTGTTCCATAAAATAGTTATTTAATCCACTATTTAGCCTATCCCATTCAGTAGTCCATTTTTGTAATGCAAAAGCAGTCCCAACCAATGGATCTAAAGATTCTATAGAACTATCCTCTAAATTAATTGGAAGAGTTTTATACTCATTCTTTAATTGTTTAATATACCATGGAGTATTTAATAAACTAAGATTTACAACTCGAACATCCTTCCTAATATTTTCAACTTCTTGTATATACCATAGAGGGAATGTGTCATTATCACCATTGGTAAATAAAATAGAGTTAGGCTCACAAGAGTTTAATAGGTTATATGCATAATCCCATGCAACAAAATTACCAGATCTATCATGAGAATTATAATCTTTAGCAAGCATGTTTATAGGCATTGTAATTAATAGTAATAGAGCTAAACCTACGCTTGTGATATTGCTTGAAAGATAGTCTTTTAATTGATTAGTTACTTTATCAATTAATGCAAATACTCCTATCCCAATCCATATGGAAAATGCAAAAAAGCTTCCTACATAAGAATAATCTCGCTCTCTTGGCTGGGGATCATATTGATTTAAATAGAGAATAATTAGAATTCCTGTTGCAAGGAACAACGATAAAATAGATATTGCGCGGAAATAATCATTTCTAAAGTGATAGAAAAAGCCTACTAAACCTAAAATAAATGCAAATGGAATAATATATCTAGTCCAATTAATTCCTTCTATCTTTTTGATTATTGCACCATCTTTATTTTGGACATTCCAATCAAAATCACCCCTTCCAATGAATTGCCAAGCAAAATATCTTAAGTACATTTCTTTGATTTGATAATTCCATACAAAACTTAATACTTCACTTCCACTAGGGTTATCTCTATCATTGGTATATCTTTTCCAATTCATGTTTTCTTGTCTCTGAAGAGTACTTTTCCTATCTAGAATTGACCAACTTCCATATTGTTCTCTTTCCATGTAATAGAGAAAAGATTCTGATGAATCTGGATTATTTTCATTAATGGATGGATGTTGAGAAGCTCTAATAAATATTGTACTATATGTACTATATCCAATCAGTATCATAAATAAGCAAATTATAATAGTTATTGATTGACGATGTCTATTACTATGATTAATCAGAGTCTGGTTTGATATATAATAGCAACAACATGCAAAAATAAAAATGTAGCAAATAATAGGAAACCAAAGAGGATTCATTATTTGATCTATTGATGCTGATAATTTTGGAATTCCTTTTATTATCCCAATGTATATAGTGGCAAAAATAACTAGAGAAATAGCTGATACTTTCAATATATCAATTATTATTTTATAAATATTTTCATACTTAGTAGTTGATAATCTAGCATTATAATAAATGATAAAAATAATACATGGAATTGCTAGAAGATTTAGTAAGTGAATTCCTATACTAAGTCCCATAACATATGAAATGATTATAATATACTTTATGCTATCTTTATTGAAAGATATAGTATCCCATTTTAGTATAAGCCAAACGACCATTGATGTTAATAGTGTTGATAAAGCATATACTTCCGATTCCACAGCATTAAACCACTGAGAGTCAGTAAATGCAAAAGTGACTGCAGCAATAAATGCACTATATTCAGCTATCTTAATTTTCTTAGTATAATCTGAATTTTCTTTATGTTCACCTATTATTCTTTTTATTAAATGTATAATAATTAGATAAAGGAACATTACCGAAAATGCACTAGCAATAGGTGAAATAAAATTAACTCTGGCTCCAATATCACTAAAAATTGGAATTTGAGAGAAAACATTTCCTAGTAATAGGAATAGCGGTGTTCCTGGTGGGTGTGGCACTCCTAGAGTAACAGAGCATGCTATAAACTCTCCACAATCCCAAAACGATGTTGTAGGAGCCATCGTTTTTAAATAGATTATTAATGGGAAGAAAAAAGAACAAAGAGTGAAAAATAAATGACTATTTTTCTTTTTCATTTTCTTCTTTTGTTTCCTCTTCTAGTTTTTCTTCTGAACTTTCTTCTGGTTTATCATCTTTTTCTTTAGACATAACATAGTTCATTTTTAATTCACTAATTGATTGATCTAGAATTTTAGATTCATCATCACTGATATTACCCTTCGTCTTGTCTTTAAGCATAACAAGCATATCAATTGTAAGTGATGCTGCATCTAAATCAATATTAATTTCATCAGTCATTGGATTTTTAATTTTTCCTAATTGCATCCATGCTTGTGAAACCAAAGATGTACATAAACCCATAAAAAGTTGCATGTTTTTATTTTCGTCCATAATCATTTATCCTATATCTATAAATTCAAGCATATTACTATATCTATATATTAGTTCTTTCTTTATTTTCTGGTATTCAATTGATCTTAAATCATGGTCTTTTTCAACAATATTAAATGCTAGATGTCTTGTTTCTTTAATGATATCACCATCTTTTGAAATATCTGCAATCTTTGTTTTCATATAGCCATGCTGACGCTTACCAAAAAACTCTCCAGGCCCTCTTAGTTGAAGGTCTTCATCTGATATTTTAAAACCATTTAGAGTATTTTCCATAACTTTTAATCGATGATTAGCAATAGATGTGTCTTTTCGTTGAAGTAAAATACAGTAGCTTTTTTCTGTTCCTCTTCCTATTCGTCCCCTTAATTGATGTAGTTGAGTTAGTCCAAAACGTTCAGCATTTTCTATCATCATTACTGTAGCATTAGGATTGTCAATTCCTACTTCTATCACTGTTGTACTTACAAGAACATCTATCTGTCTATCAATGAATAATTTCATTTGACGATCTCGTTCTTCTTTCTTCATTTTTCCATGCAAATAGCCTACACTATAATTAGGAAATATGTTTTTCTTTATATTCTCATAGCTTGTTTCTGCAGCCTCAAGATCTAATGTTTCTGATTCTTCTATAATAGGAAAAACAATATAGCATTGTCTTTTAGCGTCCATTTCTTTTCTCATGAAATTATAAATTGATTCAAGTCTATCTTCATTTGCTATTTTGGTGATAATAGGAATTCTATTTTTAGGAAGTTCATCAATTATCGATATATCCATATCACCATGTAGTGTCATAGATAAAGTTCGAGGTATAGGAGTTGCGGTCATTGCAAGGACATTTGCATTTTTTGCTTTTTTAATTAATATCTTTCTATGCTCAACTCCAAATCGATGCTGTTCATCAATAATAGCTAAACCAAGATTTTTAAATGTAATATTTTCTTGTATTAATGCATGCGTTCCAATGATGATATCTATTTCACCAGATTTTAATTGGTTGGCTATTTCATCTTTTTTCTTTTTATTTAGATTACCAATTAATAGTTCACATGTTATGCCTACCGAGTCACAATATTTTTTAAAGCTATTAAAATGCTGTTCACTTAGGATTTCAGTTGGTGCCATTATAGCTACTTGAGAAGAATTATCAATTGCTATGCCTGCGGCCAATAATGCAACTACTGTTTTCCCACAACCAACATCTCCTTGAATTAATCGATTCATTGATTTTTCAGATTCTAAATCAGTTCTAACTTCTTTTAATACTTTTATCTGTGCATCTGTTAATTCAAATGGTATCTGTTTAAAAATTTCTTTAACTATTTTATCTTCATTATTGAATTGTTTTGTCTTATTTCTTTTTAAGCTAGATCTTTTTAAAGCAAGTATAAGTTGGAGAAAAAAATGTTCATCAAATTTTAATCTATATATAGCATTATTAAGAGACTCTTGATTTTCGGGTTGATGTATATCTTTTAATGCTCTTGGTAATTCTATTAGACTATTTAATTTTATTATATCATCATTATAAAAATCCTTTATAGAGGAATGAGCTATATCAATTGCGCTATTTAATAACCTTCTAAAGCCTCTACTATCAATTCCAACGGATTTGAGTTCTGAATTTGATGGATAAATAGAAATAATTTTTCCAGTATTTATGGGATCCTCATTATCATCTAACATGTCAAATTCGGGATGAATAAGTCTAAAGCCATTATAATATTCTATTTTGCCATAAACTGCAATAGTCTCATTCATTTCAAATTTTTCTACAATCCAGGTTAATCCTCTAAACCATATACATTTTAAAATACCACTACCATCATTAACTCCCATTTCAAAAAAGCGCCTTTTTCTTGCTTGTTTTATATTTAGAGAACAAATTTTTCCAACGATCATTCCCTGTTCTCCAATTTGGAGTCTATTAACTCTTAGTATTTTTGATCTATCAATATAACGTCTGGGAAAATGATATAGGAGGTCATCTATAACTTCAATTCCAGCTTTTTTAAGTTTAACACCTCTATTAGGGCCAACTCCTTTTAGGTAGGTAATTTCAGTATTTAGATTAGTTGTAAATGAAGTTTTATCAACCATTATTTTAATGAGTTTAAATTATTCTGAAGAATCATTAACTCATTTTCATAACGATTTTTTTTATTTTGCTCATGAGCTACAATATTTTCAGGAGCATTAGATACAAATTGTTTATTTTCAAGTTTACGATTTACAGCACCCAATCGCCCTTCTAAATTTTCAATTTGATTTTCAAGTCTATCAATTTCTTTATCAATATCTATCAAATCTTTTAATGGAATGTAAACTTCTATATTATCTATCACAATTGTAGTTGATTGTGATGGTTTTTTTATATTTTCTCCAGTTTCAAGATTAGTTACTTTTACTAATCTTTCAAGATAGCTTTTATAGTTATTCAACACGCTTTCCATAGAATTATCTACTTTACAAATTAGATCTATTTCTTTTTTAGGTGATATCGCAAAATTAGCTTTAATATTTCTTATTGAAGATATCAAATTCATAATAATAGAAAGTTCATTTTCAATTTTTACATCTACCATATTTTTATTTAATTTTGGCCATGGAGCATTGATTAACATCTCATTTTTATTAGAATGAGACCATATTTCTTCAGTAATAAAAGGACAATAAGGATGCATAAGCTTGAGAATGGTTTCTAGAACATGTAAGCATACTTTTTGAGCAATAGCTTTATCATTTTCATCAGTTCCATAAAATCTAGATTTTGAAAATTCGATATACCAATCACAGAAATTTTTATAAACAAAATCATACACTGATTTTACAGCATCATTCATTCTATAATTATCATAAGCATTTTCAACTTCTATAATTGTAGAGTTTAATTTTGATAGAATCCATTTATCTGTTACATCTAATTGCTCATTAGATAATTCTGAAATATCACTGTTAACATTCTCATCCATATTCATTTCTACAAAACGAGCAGAATTCCATACCTTATTCATGAAATTTCTTCCATGTTCAATTTTTTCTTCTGTAAATAGAATATCAAGTCCTTGTGGAGCGATTAGTAATAAGCCTACTCTTAATGCATCTGAGCCATATTTATCCATCAGATCGATTGGGTCTGGAGAGTTTCCAAGAGATTTGCTCATTTTTCTTCCCTTTTCATCTCTAATTAATCCATTGAAGTAGACACTATTAAAAGGAATCTCTTTTTTAAAGTAAAGTCCAGCCATAATCATTCTTGCTACCCAGAAAAATATAATATCTGGCCCAGTAACTAAATCTTGAGTAGGATAATGCTTATTTAGATCTTTAGTATCTTCAGGCCATCCAAGAGTTGCAAATGGCCATAGCCATGAACTAAACCATGTATCAAGTACATCCTCTTCTTGCACCCATCCATCACCTTCCGGAGGGTTTACGCCACAATATATTTCATCATTTTTATACCAGACAGGAATTCTGTGCCCCCACCATAGTTGACGAGAAATACACCAATCTTTTATATTATCAAGCCAATGATAGTATGTCTTTGTCCATCGCTCTGGATAAAATTTCACTTCCCCATTTTTAACACAGTCAATAGCTGGACCTACGAGTTTTTTCATATCGACAAACCATTGTTTTGAAACATAGGGTTCAACAACAGCATCAGTTCTTTCAGAGTGACCAACTTTATGAGTATAATCTTCTATCTTTTCAAGAAATCCATGTTTTTCCATTTCTTCGACAACACGTTTTCTTGCTTCTTTTCGATCCATTCCTCTAAATAGCTCAGGCACATTATCATTAAGAGAAGCATTTGGATGCATGATATTAATTAATTCAAGATTATTTCTTTGACCCATTTCAAAATCGTTAGGGTCGTGAGCTGGAGTTACTTTTACAGCTCCTGTCCCGAATTCTTTATCAACATAAGTATCTGCAAATATTGGAATTTCTCTATTTACTAGTGGCAACATAACAGATTTACCAACTAAATTTTCGTATCTTTCATCAACTGGATTTACTGCAATACCGGTATCTCCAAGCATTGTTTCTGGTCGAGTTGTAGCAACAATAATAAATTTATCACTATCCTTAATTGGGTATTTAAAATGCCATAGATTCCCATTAATCTCTTTGTGAATTACCTCTTCATCAGATAGTGCTGTTAAACCTTTGGGATCCCAGTTAATAATACGTTCACCCTTATAAATCATTCCATCTTCATATAAATCAACAAATACTTTTGTTACAGCTTTGCTATAATCTTCATCCATTGTAAATGTGGTTTTTGACCAATCACAGGATGCTCCAATACGTTTTAATTGTGTAAGGATGGTATTACCATATTTTTCTTTCCACTGCCAAGCATGTTTAAGGAATTCTTCTCTTCCAATTTCTTTTTTATCAATACCTTTCTCTTTAAGCATACTAGTAACCTTTGCTTCTGTAGCTATAGAAGCATGGTCAGTACCTGGAAGCCAAAGAGTTCTTTTTCCTTGCATTCGTGCTCTTCTAACTAGGACATCTTGAATGGTATTATTTAAGATATGTCCAATATGCAGGATGCCTGTGACATTTGGAGGAGGAATCATTACTGTAAATGCTTCATTATCTCCAGATGGACTAAATGAACCACTTTCCTCCCAAGCTTTATACCACTTTTGCTCTACAGAAGAGGGTTCATATGATGTTGAAATTTCTTTTTTGCTCATTAGAATAACTTTGTATCAAATATTTTTTATATTGTTTAACTTTACTTAAATATAAACAGAGTATATGGATACACATAATTTAAAATATATAATTTCTTTCTTGCTACTGATATTATTCATTGGAGCATGTTCAGAATCAGTAGATACATCAGGCTGCCCTTATCCAGATTCGTGTAATTATAATCCAGATGGGACAGATGAAGATAGTTGCTGGTATCCAGATGGAGGTTGTTTATGCGAAGATGGGGAAGATGCAATTTCAGATTGTGCTGGAGAGTGTGGCGGATCTGCAGTGGAAGATTGCTCTGGAGAATGTAATGGCTCTGCATTAGAAGATGAGTGTGGTATTTGTAATGGACTTGGAGCAATACTAAGTGAAGGAGATGGAATAAATATTTATGTAGACTTTACTCCTCAATTTTCTTTTGATGATATTAGAGATGAGGCTTATATAGAACACTCTGCTAATTGTATTGATGATTATGATTCATTTGATATTTTTCAACCACCATCTTTTGAATCTAATTGGGTTAAAGCATATTTCAATTTTCCTGATTGGACTCACCCATTTGATGGGATAGAAAATAATTTTACTGAAATATGCAATTCTCTATGCAAACCAAAAGAATTTATTTTTCATGTCCAATCAAATACACAAGGATTTTTAACGATCTTTATTTCCATGCATGATTATTTTTTATTTGATTCTTTTGGCGATATAATTAATGGAGAAATAGAAGTCTATGATAGTAATGAGATGATTGACTTTTATTTTGATATAGATAATGTAGTTAATATCAATTCTACAATTCAATCAAATGAAACTAAAGAATTTTTAATAAAACTTTCATTTAATTAAATTAATCTAT
>CEQN01130956.1_pt1 | contig 11027 bp, 10 predicted proteins | sample 427011 | NCBI WGS metagenome assembly CEQN01 (sample SAMEA2621277, study PRJEB7988) | marine metagenome | biome: marine biome (ENVO:00000447); feature: deep chlorophyll maximum layer (ENVO:xxxxxxxx); material: "saline water (ENVO:00002010), including plankton (ENVO:xxxxxxxx)" | depth 120 m
ACAGCTTATATGCCCTATCCAGAACATGAGGTTGAGCATGCCCTTGGTTACGGCCAGAGTCCGGTCAGAGTATGGGCATTGGTAGGGGGGCTTTGTGGTGCTGCAGGAGGGCTAGCCTTTACGTCATGGACTTCTATGGACTGGCCTTTAGTAACTGGAGGGAAACCCATCCTTTCTATCCCCGCATATATAATCATCGTGTTTGAAATGATGGTGCTTTTTGGAGCGCTTTCGACCGTGATCGGCCTGTTTATTAACAGTCGCCTACCTCAGGTTAAGCCTCTGGTAGTTTATGACCCAGAATTTACAGCTGGGAAATATGGGGTTTATATAAAGGTCGCCAGAGATAGCAAAGAGCAAGCGATGCAGATTCTAAATGGACAAGATCCCGATAAGTTACAAGAGCATCAAGTCGGAGATGACCATGTTTAAAGCGTTGTCGAAGTGGGTGCTGGTACTTTCATTGTCAGCAGTGTCCTGCACTCCTTTGGACGATGCTCTTGCAGGGATTTTTGGGAGACATATGCGTGATTCAAGGTCATTTGATCCCTATGAAAACACCATCATGCCACCCGAAAATACAGTACCGTTCGCTTCGGGTAATATGACTCCCGGAGTTGGACGGCTGAACACTGGTCAGCCAGAGATGGGAGTGATGGCACCGCCTTTCGGACAGGCTGATCTGCCAATAGATGGGAGCGCCCCGCTGGGCATAGTGAATCCAGTCCAGTCCGATAGTGTTTCGCTGGACCGAGGCAATGTCATGTATAACAGAGTATGTGCTGTATGTCACGGTGTAGAGGGAGTTGGTTCTGGGTCGACCATTATAGACAAGTATCCCCTACTGGTTGCTTATAATTTATCAGGTCCGCGAGTTGCAGGTCTGAGTGACGGTTATATCTATGGGATTGTGCGAGTTGGAAGGGGTCTGATGCCAGCTTATGGGCATCAAGTAAGCCACTTCGATCGATGGCATATCGTAAACTATATTCGTCTGTTGCAGCGCAATGCTGGCAACTTTCCGGTGGAAGAGGGTGAAGAGCAATGAGTCACGCGCACGTCCCTGATAAAATTGCGGTCAAGTTTCTAGCCGAGTCAACAAAGCATAGGGCCGCTATTATCAGTTTAATTGCAGTTGGGGCCTTGGGTTCAGCTTGGAGTTGGGTGATGGATGTGGACCGATTTTGGCAGTCATACGTTTCCAATTGGATGTTCTTTACCAATATGGCAGTGGGAGCAGTTTTGTTTGCTGTAGTCACGTGGATAACCAAAGCTCAATGGAACTGGTCGGTGAGGCGGGTGAGTTTATCGTTTGTAGCGTTTTTACCATTTTCCTTCTTATTGTTTTTACCATTGCTGACCTTGGGGGAGGCTTATTTCCCTTGGATCTTGGAAATGTCACACGATCCTATCCTCCAGAAGAAGGCTGCCTACTTGAACATGCCGTTTCTGATGGTTCGCAATGTCATAGGGTTGCTGGTGCTTTTTGGGACAGCAATGTATTTCGCATATCTGTCATTGAGACCAGATATGGGTCTGTGCGAAGATGAAATGAACCAAGGCAAAAGAAAGACCTGGCGAAATCGACTCATAGCGGGCTGGAACGGGCAACAAGAAGAAGAGACAAATTCATATCAAAGTATGCTTAAACTTGGGCCTGCTTTTGTGATTATATATTTTGTCATAATGAGTGTTATTTCCTATGACTGGGTTATGTCTCTGGAGCCTCATTGGTTTTCAACGATGATGGGTCCCTGGTTCTTCATGGGTGCTTTCTGGAGTGGTATCGCAGCGACGGCAGTTGCGGTTGTATTTTTGAAGAAACAAGAAGATTATTTTGACGAAGCGATGGGCGTACAGCAGCTGCATGACATTGGAAAGCTAACTTTTGGTTTTGCGGTTTTCTGGACTTACTTAGTATTCGCTCAATACGTGGTAATATGGTACGGGAAACTTCCCTGGGAGCAGTCCTGGATAATCCACCGCTCCGAAGAACCATGGGGCAAGTTGTCAGCGATAGTGGTACTGATGTGTTTTGTGGTTCCTTTCGCTGGGCTAATAGGGCGCAAGGCTAAAATGACTCCCTGGTTCCTAAGACTGATTGCTCTGATTGCACTGGGTGGCCTGTGGCTGGAGAAGCATCTCATGGTTGCTCCTTCAATACGTGATCCTGAAACTGCAATCTTGGGATTAACCGAATTTTCTTTGTTTGTCTTATTTCTTGGCATCTTTTTGCTTTCGGTTCAAAGGTTCTTCAAGTCTTTCCCAGTCATTCAGTTATGGCAGCCAAAAGCTGATCCAGAAGCGCTGGAGATGGAGAGCTTGACTCCTGAGAAAGAGAGAGTTTACTAGAGAAACCTATTTGTAGTACAAAAGGTAAGACAATTCTGAAGTAGAAAGGGCTAGGTTTCTTTTGATCTATTAAACTGCTTGGACATCTCAAAACCCAGTGCCCTCATTAGTCGCGTTTCCCTGAGGTCAGGTTCAGCTCTGGACAGGAGCGTTCTTAACATTCTCAGGACACTCTCAGGATGTCGATCTCCTTTAAAAAACCCCATACTGTGCAAGCCCTCTTTCAAGGCATAATGCATTTCTTCTAAATCTCTGTGACTGGCGGGTCCAGTGTGTCTTTTTCCTTTCGGATAGGGCAGTTCTTCATGGCAGGTAAGTTGGATCTCGTAGCAGAGAACTAGACAGGCTTGAGCCAAATTGAGACTGGGGTGATCTGCTGTGGTAGGTATAATAACCAGTTGGTGGCATAGATCTAGGCCTTCATTGGTGAGACCTCTGTCTTCCTTGCCAAAAACTAATGCCACTGGACCTCGGCACGCTTTTTTTGTGATGATAGGAGCTATTTTTCGGGGGGTAGTGTAATTTCGCTGTGCAGTGCGAGGGCGTGCGGTAGTGCCGACCACAAAAGCTGTGTCAGAAAGCGCATCAGTGAGGGTCGGATAGATCTGGGCTTCTTCGGCTAATCGCCGACTCCTATGAGCTATTCCATCTATTCTGTGGACGTCATAAGTGGTTGGATTTACTAGGCGAAGTTGAGAAACGCCCATATTCATCATGACACGGATTACCCCTGCAATGTTGACGAGATGTTTAGGGTTGTCCAGTACTATGATAATGTTGTCGAGCGGTGATTGTCCCATTGGATATTAATATGGTCAGTAAGACTCGTCGTTGTCTGATGGACTATCTAAAGTTTCTTCGCTCTTCACTTCTTCTGGCTTATTAAGTTCCCCTTTGAAATTTCGGATGCCCGATCCAACTCCCTTCATTATCACTGGAATCTTTTTTGCACCGAAGAAGAATATCACCAGAAGAAAGACTAGTAGGATTTCCATAGCTCCAAAGCCCATCATTTCAGTAACACCTTTGCTATAGTTTGCAGTTGCATGTTTGTAGTTCCTTCGTAGATAGTTCCAATTTTTGAATCTCTGTATAGTTTTTCAATCGGATATTCAGTTGTAAATCCGTACCCTCCATAAAGATCAACACAGAGAGATGTCACGCGCTGTGCCATCCTAGATGAATGTAACTTGGCCATGGCTGCTGGCACCAGGAAGTCCTCGTCCTGATCTTTGAGCCTGGCTGCGTTATATACAAGAAGTCGGGACGCTTCGAGTTCGGTGGCGGCTTCAGCCAATTGAAACTGGACTCCCTGAAAATCAGTGATCGGTTTACCGAATTGCTCCCTTTCTTTAAGGTATCTCTTAGTATGGTCGATTGCTCCTTGTGCCAATCCAATCATTTGAGCGCCAATACCTATGCGGCCTTCATTGAGAGTTTGGATAGCGACCTTATATCCCTCTCCTTTTACACCGAGTATTTGTGCTTCAGGAACTTTGACGTCTTCCAGTATCAATTCGTTTGTTGATGAGGCTCGAATTCCGAGCTTGTCCTCTTTTTTACCGACGGAGAAGCCCGGGCTGTCTCTTTCCACCAGAAATGCGGTTATTCCTTTATACCCGAGAGATGGATCTATGTTGGCAAACACTATATAAAGGGAGGCTTCTTCTGCACTGGTAATCCAGAGCTTATGTCCATTGAGAACCCAATTGCTTCCTTGTTGGGTTGCTTTGCACTCGAGGCCAAAAGCATCCGAACCACTTCCGCTTTCAGACAATGCGTAGGCACCGATCCATTCAGAAGCAAGTTTGGGTAGGTATGTAGCCTGGACCTCTTTGGATCCCCATTTACAAAGGGCATTGTTTACTAAAGTGTTTTGGACATCGATTAGAATAGCTACCGAGGGATCAAATTTAGAGATTTCTTCAATAAGTAAGATAGTATTAAAGAAGCTGGATTGTGCTCCACCAAACTCTTCAGGAATTTCAATGCCCATGAGTCCCATCTCAAACATCGCAGTTATCAGCTTCTGGTTAATTTTTTGTTTAGATTCCATCTCACGCACTAGCGGTTCTATTTCCGCTAATGCAAAGGATTTTATTGCTTCTTTAAACATCCTTTCATCTTCGGAAAGAGAAGTCAGTGCAGGATGGTCATAAGAGTCTGGAGCATTGCTCATATTATTCGTTTGTCCTCTGTTCTAATGACGTTTTCAGTAACTTTTAGTTGAGACAATTCTAATTAAATTTACTTATGGTACTTGTAGCGGAAAAGGTTTATTTTGCGCGGTCTGGAAAAAGCTTTTTTTGTGGGAATATTCGTTTAAATTTAACAGGGTCTATTAAACCAACTTAACCCCCTGGAGGCATGATGTCAGAGTACCCTGATGGACTGAGGTACACAGAGGAGCACGAATATCTACTGCCTACTGAGGTAGAAGGCGTTTATAAGGTTGGCATTACAGATTATGCACAGTCCGAACTAGGAGATGTTGTTTATGTCGAGTTGCCCCAGGCGGGATCTCATTTTGAAGCAATGGGTGTTTTCGGGACCATTGAGGCCGTCAAAGCGGTTAGTGACCTGTACTGCCCGCTGGCTGGAGAAGTTGTGGAAGTAAATGAAAAATTGGATCAGGATCCAGAATTGGTAAACAACGATCCGTATGGTGACGGGTGGATGGTTTGTTTGCGACTCGATGAAGGTGAAGACACTGATTCCATGATGGACGCATCTGCGTATCGGGCTTTTGTTGGAGACTAGATGTCTTTAGGTCAACAGGATAACGAGCAGTTTTCAGACAGACACATCGGTCCTAGGGACTCCGATGTAAGTGCTATGCTTAGATCTCTAGGGGTTTCTAGTCTGGATGAATTAGTTGGCCAAACAATACCTGAGTCTATCAGGATCAATCAGGACTTGAACTTGCCCGAAGGTTTTTCTGAAGAGGAGTTACTGGAATATGTCGACCAGATCAGCTCTCAGAATAAAATTTTTCGATCGCATATTGGAACGGGCTACTACGATACCATAGTTCCACCAGTGATAGCTCGAAATGTTTTGGAGAATCCTGGTTGGTATACCGCTTATACACCTTATCAAGCAGAAATTTCACAAGGGCGTCTGGAAGCACTATTAAATTTTCAAACAATGGTGATCGATCTGACTGGGCTAGAAATAGCCAACGCGTCACTTCTGGATGAAGGCACTGCTGCGGCTGAGGCCATGACGATGCTTCAGGGCGACGCTGGGAGTGACGGAAGGAATTCATTTTTTGTTTCGAACAATTGTCACCCTCAGACTATTGGAGTCGTTAGAGGTCGTGCCGAACCATTAGGCATTGAGATAGTAGTAGGAACGGATTCAGACTTCCTTGAGGAAAAGAGTAAAGAAACTTTTTTCGGTGCCTTGGTTCAGTATCCCGGCACTGATGGACTGATAACTGACTATAGCCACTTTTGCGATACGGCCCACAGTAATGGAATTCCTGTCGTGATGGCTGCCGATATCCTGGCACTTACGCTGTTAACTCCCCCGGGTGAAATGGGGGCAGATGTAGCTGTCGGAAGTACACAGCGATTTGGAGTTCCCATGGGATATGGGGGTCCACATGCGGCCTACTTCGCAACAAAGGAGAAATTCAAGAGAAAAATACCAGGTCGGATTATTGGTGTCTCTAAGGATGAGGAAGGCGAGCCAGCTCTCCGAATGGCTTTGCAGACGAGAGAGCAACACATTAGACGTGGCAAGGCCACCTCAAATATTTGTACTGCTCAGGTTCTTCTGGCTGTGATGGCAGGAATGTATGGCGTATACCATGGACCTGAGGGTTTACTCAAAATTGCCAAACGTATCCATATGTTGACACAGACTCTGGCAAACGCTTTGAAGGAGCTAGGCCACGACATCACTCACGACGTCTTTTTTGACACTATTCATGTCGGTGTGGCAGAAGGTTCAGAGGATAAGATTCTAGCCCAAGCTCAAACCCACAAAATCAACCTTCGACATCATGGGGATGGTTTTCTTGGTATTTCGTTGGATGAAACAACATCTATCAGTCACGTTCAAGACCTTATTTCTGTTTTTAATGCGAGCGAGGATTCTGTTGCATTGAATTTAGCAGATTCGGAATCGGTTTTCCTGTCGGACGAAGATGTTCCAAACGAGTTAAGGAGAACTTCTGGTTTTCTCGAACATCCTGTTTTCCAGAAGTATCATTCCGAGAGTGAAATGCTCAGATACCTGAACAGGCTCGAGAACAAAGATTTATCTTTGACTACTAGTATGATTCCCCTGGGGTCTTGCACTATGAAGCTGAATGCTACTACGGAGATGATTCCTGTCACATGGAAAGCATTTGGCAAGTTGCATCCCTTCGCTCCTTTTGATCAAACAGTAGGCTATCAGAAAATCTTTTCCGATTTGAAGAAATGGCTCTCAGAGATAAGTGGTTTAGCGCATACTTCTTTACAGCCAAATTCTGGTGCGCAGGGAGAATATACGGGCCTGTTGGTTATAAGAGCGTATCATCAAAGTAAGGGGGAACGACAGAGAAATGTATGCTTGATACCTACTTCTGCCCATGGTACGAATCCAGCAAGTGCTGTATTGGCTGGGATGAAAGTCATTGCAGTAAATTGTGATGAATCAGGTAACATTGATGTAGAGGATTTGAGAGAAAAAGCGGAAAAGTATAGAGAAAATTTAGCGGCACTAATGGTAACATATCCATCTACTCACGGAGTTTTTGAGTCTGAGATTAAAGAAGTCTGTGACATTATTCATCGCTGTGGTGGACGTGTATATCTGGACGGGGCAAACTTGAACGCACAGGTAGGTTTGTGTCGGCCAGGGGATTACGGTGCGGATGTTTGTCACATCAACCTCCACAAAACCTTTTCAATTCCTCATGGAGGAGGAGGACCAGGCATGGGTCCGATTTGTGTGACTTCAGAGCTAGCTCCGTTTTTACCTGGTCACCCTCAGGCCGAGTGTGGCGGTGTGGAAGCGATCGATCCTGTTTCCGCAGCACCTTGGGGTAGTAGTAGTATACTGCTGATTTCATGGGCCTATATCGCCTTGTTGGGGAGGGAAGGAGTGAAAAAATCGACTGAAGTAGCCATACTGAATGCCAATTATATGGAGAACAGGTTGCGCGAACAATTTGACGTTCTGTATAGGGGTGATATGGGAAGAGTGGCGCACGAGTTTATTATCGATTTGAGGGAATTTAAGAAGTCAGCAGATGTCACAGCGGAAGATGTTGCAAAACGGCTCATAGACTATGGCTTTCATGCTCCCACAATTTCTTTTCCCGTAGCTGGAACTATAATGATTGAGCCCACGGAGAGTGAGTCTATGCAAGAATTAGACCGATTCTGTGAGGCTTTATTGCAAATAAGGGAGGAAATCCAGGATATAGAATCAGGAAAGGCTGACCAAGAAAACAATGTGCTTAAAAACTCTCCCCATACAGCAGCTTTCGTAAGTTCGTCAGAATGGTCTTGTCCTTATTCTCGGGAACAGGCGGCATACCCCGCTTCCTGGACAAGGGAGTACAAGTATTGGGTTCCAGTTCGCAGGATAGATAATGTACAGGGAGATAGAAACCTCATTTGTGCCTGTCCTCCCTTAGAGTCTTATACCGAATAGTCATTCATACTAGTTAAGAGATCCACATCAAATTTTAGAGAGAGGTCTAAACAATGGCAAAGCTCGATTTTTATGGACATGCGACGTTTGGCTTAACCACTGACGATGGAACAAGAATCATCATTGATCCGTTTTTTGGCGAAAATCCATGGACGGATGTAGAAGTTGATAAAGTAGAAGCCGACTACGTTTTCTGCACCCATGGCCATTTCGATCATTTTGTGGATGCGATTCCTCTCGTGAAAGCAAGTGGAGCGAAATTTGTCGGCAGTTATGAGCTGGTCGAATATGTGGAGACCCAGGGCGTCACGGATGTTCATCCGTTACACATCGGCGGCGGATGGAACTTTCCATTTGGAAGGGCCAAAATGGTAGTTGCGGTGCATGGCGGTCGGGTATATGGAGAAGGGGCTGAAGCCTATACCACTGATGCAGGAGGGTTTGTTTTTGACTTAGGTAGAGGTAAACGTGTTTACCATGCTGGAGATACTGGACTCACACTCGACATGAAGCTTTTGCGAGATAAAGTTGACATAGCTTTGTTACCAATCGGTGACAATTTTACCATGGGACTAGAAGATGCGGTGACAGCGGTTGAGTTCATCCGTCCATCGATAGTAATACCATTTCATTATAAAACCTGGCCGTACATTGAACAGGACCCAGAAGAATTCAAGGCAATGGTGGGAGACAGGGCTACGGTCGAGATTTTGGAACAAGGTGTAGGTTCGTACGATTTCTGAGATTAGTCAGGGTTTTTTGGAGAGTCTAGGCCAGAAGAGTCCTTATCGAGTGTACAGTCGATAGCTTGAATAATTTAGGCCTATCCAACTGGAGATTTTTTCTGGACCAAGCCCTTTCTGGTCCAACTAATATGGCCCGAGATCATGCATTACTGACTTCACTAGGTACGGATGAGGGCAGTTTACGCATCTACAAGTGGAAGAATCCAACGATTTCGTTTGGGCGACATGAAAAGGCGCGCGACCTCTATGACAGGCGATTAGCTTCTGAAAGAGGGATTGAGTTCGTTAGACGTCCGACAGGAGGAAAGGCGGTTTATCACCATCGGGAATTGACGTATTCAGTAGCTGTTCCTCTGGCCCGACGTTGGGGTATCCGACACATCTACAGAGAGATCAATAGGGCGTTTATGGAGGCTTTGCGCTCAATGGGTGTTTCGGCAAAAGTGGCTCAATTGGCTAAGGAGAGTTCATCTACAATGACCCCAGGATTCTGCTTCCAAGATTATATGGAAGGAGAGGTCATTGTTAGGGGGAGAAAGTTGGTGGGTAGCGCACAGGTGCGTGAGAGGGGGTCTATTCTGCAGCACGGTTCACTCCTCATAGGAAAAGGTCAGGGACACTTGGAATCTTTGTATGCTGGAAGTGAAATAACGGGATCCAGTTCAACTTGCCTTGTTGAAATAATGGAAGAGGAACCCAGTTGGGAAGATCTTGTTTTCGCTGTGATAGGAGGATTTCGTTCGGTCTTCGGAGGAACTTGGTATGAAGAGGGTTTACGGGAAAACGAAAAGGAAGTAGAAGCTGATTTCTTGAAGCGTTATGCCTCAGAGGAATGGACTTGGAGAAAATGATAGACTTATGGATAAAAATACACTATTTTTTTTCTCGTTGAATTTCTGACATTGTCGAGTGTTTGACGATTCCTGGAATCATTTCCAAGCTGGGATGGAAGTCTTGGGGTTGACATGTTGGAGTTGAGGGGGCAAAATTGCGTTCCCAAAATAAAAAAGAAGACTCTACTCAAAAAATTGTTTGAGCAGGGAAAAATTAGAACTTTCGGCTGGAGGTAGTTTTGGCAGGTTTGATGAAGCTCTACGGTGGTCTGATGCAAATCCCCGGAATGGAAGTGCAGGAGATGACCATGCAACAAAACATGGCATTCATCTGGGACGAAACCGGATTTATGCGTTGGCCTCTATCTGCTTGTGTTTTAATTGGGTTCGTGGTCATCATTTGGAAGTTTGTCGACCTGACTCGCAAGTCTTTGGCTACGAGAAAGATTCTTGCTGAGGTAGATGGTCTTCTGGCAGAAAATAGGATGGATGAAGCAATGGAAGCCGCCTCGGCTTCCAGTGCGCCAGCAGCAAGAATCCTCTATGCTGGCATGGAAAGAGCTGATGAAGGTAGCGAAAGAGTTAACAAAGCAATTGAGAATGAAGGCCTTATACAATTGAGTAAACTGGAAAAAGGGCTTGTTGTTCTGGCTACGCTCACCAACGTAGCACCTTTGCTTGGGTTCCTCGGTACAGTTATCGGTATGATCATCGCATTCCAATCAATCGAAGCTGCTGGAGAGGTTGAGGCTACTTTGGTTGCAGGTGGAATTAAAGTTGCTCTTCTGACTACAGCCGCTGGCTTGGTGATAGCAATTCCAGTAAGTGTAGCTCACAACTTCTTTGTTTCTAGAATTGACAGTTTGGTCATAGATATGGAAGAGTCCGCTCAGAACATGATAGACACGCTGCATGCTAGAGGGGTTAATTCTTAAGAGCACTCCAATATTCAAATAAAGACAAAGGGCGCAGCTTCAAAAAGCTGCGTCCTTTTTTTGTATATTCTTTTCCTGGACACTGCAAATGTTTACGTTCAGAATCGAATGTTTTTATCTGACTTAACGTCCTAAATTTGGACTCATAGATAGTGCTATTTTATGGTTTTTATTCGAGCTCTTTCGCTACTTGCATTTCTGTTTGTTTGCCATGGAATCCCTGATGGGATTTTAGCCCAAAATAGTCAGAGTGGTCAGCACACTGATCTTACGAGGAAAAATTCAGTCGTTGAAGTCTCCAGGAAAGAGATTGAAATCGGCAGATATTGGCATGCCAGTAGAATTTTGCGTGATTTTCAGCAAGATCAGGCAGTTTTGGATTCAGAGCTGACTCTACTACTGGCTGAAGCCGATGCGGGATGGGCTAATTGGGCCGGTGTAGTCGACGGATTACAGGGGAAGGTGTTTCCTCAAGAGGAGTCACTCAATGTACGGTGGTTACTGGCTCG
>CEQN01205451.1_pt1 | contig 11002 bp, 9 predicted proteins | sample 427011 | NCBI WGS metagenome assembly CEQN01 (sample SAMEA2621277, study PRJEB7988) | marine metagenome | biome: marine biome (ENVO:00000447); feature: deep chlorophyll maximum layer (ENVO:xxxxxxxx); material: "saline water (ENVO:00002010), including plankton (ENVO:xxxxxxxx)" | depth 120 m
AAAAAGATATAATATGAAAGAGCTGCTTCTAATTGAAAAGTTTAATTCAAATAATATTTATTCTATTATATATAAAAATGGAAATTCAAAAGACTTCTATATAAAAAGGTTTAAAATTGAAACATCAACAATTGATAGGAAATTCTCACTAACACAAGAAATCCCATATTCAAAAATACTTGGAGCTACCAGTAAAACCGATCATATTTTGCAATTTAACCACATATCAAAAAGAGGCGATAAAAAATCAAAAGAAATTGAGATTGATAAATTTGTTGCTGTTAAAAATTGGAAAGCAATTGGAAACAAGCTTAATGGCTTTAGCAGGTTGAGTTCTTTTAAAATTATTGAATTATATAATCAAGGTTTGGATAGTGATGAAGATATAGATAATAATAAAAGTTCAGATAATTTAGAGTTAAAGCTATTTTAATATAGGATATATTATAGGTCTGCTTGGAGATGCATCAAGTCTTAAATTTAAAATATTTATACATAAAAGATAGAGCCCGTCATTAATTTCATTTTTAATTACTGCAAGTTCAGTAATTGTGTTTTTATTACCTTTTTTATTAAGGTCCCAAAATATTTTATGATTACCTAGAGTTCCACCGTCATTTAGTTTATCTATTGAAGGGGTATCAACTATTAGGTGTTCAATTCCAAAAGAAACAAGATACTTAATTGCCTCATTAGAAAAAAAGCAATTAGGGGCATTATCGTAGTTTTTAAGTATGATTTCATCTACATCATTTGGCAAAGTTCTTACCACAAGTGCTTTTATGTTAGAATTTTTAAATTTATCAAGTTCGTTCTCAAGCGCTAATTGGTTTATAATAAAATCGTCACTATCAATATTATAATGGTAGGAGTCATTTCCTATGCCATTTTCAGGTATTAAAGATACAAGTAAACACGGTATAAATGAGTTATCTAAGATTTCAGATATATATATATTTTCTTTTGTTATATGAGATCTGCATTCCGAGTGAGTGGATCCGCAATGAATATTTAAATCTATAACAGGAACATTGCAAGAAGCCCCTTCTTTTAGGTTCCAAACTTCGCCATTTTTATCTTTGTAGTACTTAATTTTTAAAGGGTTTTTATCGTAAAATGAAGGTGATTTTGAATCTATGCTTATTGGAATAGATAAATCATAAAAATTATTTAGATCTATTTTGTATTTTTTTTCTTTAAGCGTTATTTCAGCAATCTTTTTCACAATTTAATTTAGTCATATTTTTTTTTACAATATCTTCTAAAACTTCTTTTTTTGGTATATTATCATAAGATAAAATTTTATTAAGTATTTTATCTTGAATTTTATTTCTCTCTAGTACTTTATTATAGGGTATATTTGTAAATGAAACCATTGTGTACTCTGGAATGAAGTAATTAGGAAACATATCATTTAATTCTAAGCCTAGTTTATACTTATCAATATAGCTTTGATCGAGGACTTTTTTCTTCATCGTATCATAATTTTTAAAAGCTAATTCAGAGATTGCATCTGCATCTTTTTTTCTACGTTTATAAAAAGTATTGAATGTTGATTCCCAGCTATTCTGCTCATTAAGAATTTCAGAAAGAATACAGCAATCTTCAAATGACGCATTCATGCCTTGACCATAAAAAGGTACAATAGCATGAGCAGCATCACCAATTAAGCATGCTTTATCATTATAAGTCCAATTATTTACATCAACGGAAATAAGATTGCCTATTGGGTTATTTAAAAAGTATTTATCAATATTTGGAATTAAATCAATTAGGTCAGTAAAATTTTGTTCAAAAAAACTAAATATATCTTTTTTAGTTTTAATTGAATCGAAACTTGATATCCCTGTTTTTTTCATAAATAAAGTACATGTAAAAGATTTATCATTATTTGGTAGCGCAATCACCATCATATCTTTTCTCGGCCAAATATGAAGAGCATTTGGATCAATTTGAAAATCGTTACCTTTTGGTTTAATAGTCAGTTCTTTGTAGCCGTGCTTAATGTCTTTATAAATTAGTGTTTTTGCAACTTTCTTAGCAATTGCTGATCGATATCCATCAGCGCCAAAAACAGGGCCATTAAACGGAGTTATTTTTTCATTTATATATAAGTTATTTTTTTGTAAATCTATGTTTGTGCATTTAGTTGAAAAATTTATTGAAACTAATTTTGAACTCTCAGCTTTCGAAAGTAATATTTTGTTTATTTTAGATCGAGAGACCGAATTAATATAGTGATGTTTTTTATTGCCATATGCTTGAAATTCTTGGGTGCTATCGCTATTATGAATCATTCTTCCATACATTGGTATTAATGATTTTTCGAAATCTGTATTATAAACATCAGCTTTTTTTAGAGCATTTATACCTCTTTCAGAAAGGGCTAAATTGATAGATCTTCCAGCATATGAAGATGTTTTTCTAATGTCAGAATTTCTTTCATACATAGTAACTTTAATTTTATGTTTTTTAGATAGAAAAATAGCCAATAGGGGACCAGATAGTCCAGACCCAACAATAGTTGCTTCCTTAATCATTGATTAGTGAGTTTAAAAATTGTGAGAAATTATAAACATCTTCAAATGAGTTATATAATGGAGCAGGAGCAATTCTTAAAATATCTGGAGATCTAAAGTCGCAGATAAATCTATTTATTATCAATTTATTATAGATTTTTTTATCGAATTTTTTTAATCGTATTGATAGTTGTGCTCCTCTAGAATCTTGATTTTTTGGAGTTAATATCTCTACATCAGGTATATTAGATAATAAAGTATAAAGGTATGATGTTAATTTTATACTTTTTAATGAAATAGAATCCATTCCAATTTCGTCAAAAATATTCAACGAAGACCATAAAGCTGCCATTGAAAAAATAGGAGGATTACTTAGTTGCCATGATTCAGCCGTATTAGAAGTTTCAAAAGTATTTTTAAGTTCAAATCTTGACTCCTTATTATGACCCCACCAACCTTCAAGTCTTTTAATATCTTTCCTTAGATATTTTTTGTTGATAAAGGCGCTACCTGGAGCACCTGGTCCACCATTTAAGTATTTATAACCACACCAAATAGCAAAATCAATATCCCAATCATGGAGAAATAGTTTTACATTCCCTACAGCATGAGCAAGGTCTAAACCTATTATACAATCATATTCTTTTGCTTTTTTTGAAATCAAATCAATATCGTAATATTGGCCATTATAATAATTGACACCACTTAAAAGAATAAGGTGTGTCTCATTTCCATGCTTCTCAATTTGATTGATTATGTAATCGTTTTCAAGATAATTTTTTCCATTTTTTGGAGTAAGCTCTATTAGGGTTTTTTGTATGTTAAGATTTTTATTTTTAATATGAGAATTAACAGCATATCTATCCGAAGGAAAGCATGGAGTATCAATTATAATTTTATTTTTAGAGCCTTTAGGATTATAGAATGAAGTAAGCAGAAGATGAAGATTTACAGTTAGAGAATTCATTACAACGACTTCTTCTTGTAAGGCCCCTACTATATTTGCAGATTGCTTATTTAGAAACTCATGATAAGGATACCAAGGATTCTTTGCTTCAAAATGACCTAAAACACCTAAGTTTTTCCAGTCTTCAAGCTCTTGATTTATAAATTCTGATGTTTTTTTTGGCTGCAACCCTAGAGAGTGTCCACATAAGTATGTAGTGCTTTTTGGAATATGAAAGAGCTCTTTAGCATCAGATAAATTATCTTGATTATCAAGAGACATTGCATATTCTAAACTATTCATATTTTTTCTACACCTAGCCAGTTCAAAGCATTTTTATTAAGTAAATTATTTTTCACCTTATCGTCAATATTAGAAGAAATTTCAATTTCTCTTCCAGGAATTTTTTCTCCGAGTGGAAAAGGATAGTCGGATCCTAAAATTACAGAGTTAGGTCCTAAAATATTAATTAAATAGCTTAGAGCTTCTTGACTGTGAACTAATGAATCTACATAGAACTTTCCTAAATAGGTTTTAGGATTAATCTGATTATCAATAGCACAAAGATCTGGCCTTTCAAGAAAACCCTTTTCAATTCTTCCAACTATATGAGGGAAGCTTCCTCCTCCATGTGCAAAAGCTACTCTTAAATTTGGAAATTTTTCAAAAATACCTCCAAAAATCATGCTGCATATAGCTCTTGAGGTTTCTGCAGGCATTCCAACAAGCCATGGTAACCAGTACTTACTCATTTGGGACATTCCCATCATTTCCCAGGGGTGAATAAAAAGAGGCATATTTAATTCTTCTGCAGCCTCGTAAAATGGATGAAAATCATTATCGCTTAAATTTTTGTTATTTATGTTTGATCCTATCTCAATACCCATTAATCCAATTTCTTTACACCTCTCAAGCTCAAGTATTGATAGCTTTGTATCTTGCATAGGAACAGTACCTAATCCTATGAAATTTTTAGGGTACTTTTGGCATTCTCGCATAATAAAGTCATTAAGAAATTGGGATACCATTAAAGTATCTTTTGGTCTTGCCCAATAGCAAAACATTACTGGAATAGGAGATAGAACTTGTACATCAATTTTATGTTTATTCATATCTGATATTCTTTCTTTAACTGACCAACAGTTACACTTAATTGTTCTGAATTTTTCTCCAAAAATCATCATGTCGGCATTTTTAAGAGTTTTATTTGCCATAGAGACAAAACCTTCATAACCAAACTTTTTTGAGAAATCAGGAATCTTTTCAGGAATTATGTGTGTATGTATATCTATTTTAAGCATTATTTTTTAAGATAGTGGTTACATTTTTTGCAAGTTCTGTAGTCATCATTATTCCAAAAATCATCAAAAATAATAGGTAGCTGCGTTACTATATTTGAAACTTGAGTAAAATTTTCGTGTAGTAATGAAAAGCAGTTATCGCAGTACCATTGAAATCCATCTAGATCTGATGCCTTTCGTTTTTTTTCAACAACTAAGCCTACCGTATTTTTGAACCTCTGTGGAGAGTGAGGTATATTTGCAGGTAAAAGAAAAATTTCACCTTCTTTTATATGAATATCTGCTGGTTTATTATTTTCAATAACTTTTAGAATCATATCCCCTTCGATTTGATAGAAAAATTCCTCTTCAATATCTACATGATAATCTTTTCTTGAATTTGGGCCACCAACAACCATAATTATAAATTCAGAGTCTTCCCAAACGACTTTATTGCATACAGGAGGCTTAAGTAGTTCTCGATTATCATTAATCCAGTTCCTAAAGTTTAATGGAACTCTCACTAAATTTTATCTCCAATATAAGCAATGCATTTTAATTCTATTGAGATAGGCGTTGGTAGAGATTTAACTTCTACAGTTGTCCTACATGGATTAATATCCTTAAAAAAGGCATTATAAAGAGTATTGAAAGTATTAAAATCCTTTTCCATATTTGTCAAAAAAACAGTTACGTCAATTAAATTTTTCCAATCTGCTCCAGACTCTTCGATTACAGTTCTTATATTTCTGAATACCGATTTGCATTCCTCTTCAAAGGTTTCTGGAATACTGTTGTCTGAGCAATTTCGAGAACCTATACCTGATAAAAATAAGAAATCTCCTACTTTTTTTGAATGAGGATAATTGCCAACAGGAGAGGGGGCTTTATTTATATTAAAATTTTTAGTCATAGTTTATGCAAACATTTTTAGTTTCTGAAAAAAATCTCATAGATTCATTTCCACCTTCCCGACCAAGTCCAGAGTCTTTCATTCCACCAAATGGAGTCCTGAGATCTCTGAGATTCCAAGCATTTACCCAAACAATTCCAAACTCAATATCTTTAGCAATTTGATGAGCAGTACTTAAATCAGAGGTCCAGATTGATGCAGATAGACCATATTTGGTTTCATTCGCCATAGCTATTACTTCTTGTTTATTTTTGAATTTATGGAGAGAAGTTACTGGCCCAAAAGCCTCTTCTTTATAGCAATCAGAATTTCTGTCTAAATTTTCTATAATACTTGGTTCAATAAACCAACCTTTAGAGCAAGTGCCCTTTAATGATTTAGATTTTCCGCCAGTGATGAATTTTGCTCCAGATTCTCTTGCTCTATCAAAGTAATCTAAAACTTTAGTATAATGTTCTTTAGAGACCATAGCTCCTTGATTTGTGTTTGATTTTAAAGGATTTCCAATCTTTAGCTTTTTAGCTTCCTTGACAAAATCTTTTTTAAACTTATTATAAATTGATTCTTGAATGAATATTCGCTCACCACAAAGACATATTTGACCCTGATTGCCAAACGATGATCTTACGGTAGTGCTTAGCATTTCATCATAGTTACAATCATCAAATATGATTATGGGATTTTTACCACCTAGTTCTAATGAAACTTTTTTTAATAATGATGAAGCTGTTTTAGATATAGTTTTACCTGTTTTTGTTCCTCCAGTAAATGAAATAGCTTTTATTTTAGGATGTTTTACAATTTCATCTCCAATATTATTGCCAGCTCCATGAATAATATTAAGAACACCTTTAGGTAATCCAGCCTTAATACAAAGTTTAGAAAAAAGGTATGCTGTCATTGGTGTTACTTCCGAAGGCTTTGCAATCACACAATTACCCATCATTAGAGCTGGAGAAATTTTCCAAGTCAATAAATGAAGTGGATAGTTCCATGGAGATATGCATGCCACTATACCTATAGGATCTCTTAAAGTATAGTTAATGACATTACCAGGTAGAGAATGAGATTCTGAAGAATTATTGATTATTGCAGATGCAAAAAACTTAAGATTATTTATAGACCTCTTAATATCAATATTGCGGCTATCATTTAAAGGTTTTCCGTTGTCTATAGTCTCAGCTAAAGCAAACTTTTCTCTATTTTTTTGCAATTCATGTGCAATTTTTAGTAATATTTCGCTTCGCTCTTCGTTTGACTTTTTGCTCCATAAAATAAAAGCGTTATTCGCTGATGAAATGGCATTATTTAAATCTATGCTACTTGAATCAGGGCATTTTGCATAGGCTTTACCTGTTGAAGGGTTAAATACTTTAATATAGTTAGAATTTTTAGGTTTACTTAGCTTCCCATTTATATAGTTGTGTATGATTTTCATTGATTTATAAAGTCTGTAGACGTCCTCCATCAACTGGGAGGTTTACTCCATTGATATAATCTGCATCTGGTGAGGCTAAAAAACATATTGCTTTTGCAGTTTCTGAAGGGTTGGCAAATCTTTTTAATGGAATTTGAGTCTGAGCTTCTATAATAATACTCTCAATATCTGTACCTGAAGTTTTAGATTTCTTTTGAAAAATTTCGTGAAGTCTTTCTGTTTCAGTAAAACCTGGTAAAACATTGTTGACTGTAATTCCAAATTCTCCCAACTCAAAAGATAATGTCTTAGCCCAGCTAGCTACAGCTCCTCTAATTGTATTCGAAACACCTAGACCTTTTATAGGCTGTTTAACTGAAGTTGAAATAATATTTATAATTCTTCCGTAATTTGCTTTTTTCATTCTATTAACTAAACAGTTAACAAGAATATGATTGCATATAACATGCTGATTGAATGTATCTATAAATTCTGAGGGATTAGCATTTATAATGGGGCCTGGCTTTGGCCCACCTGTATTATTTATTAAAATTTCTATATCTTTATCGAAACCTTTTAAAAAAACATTAACTTTATCTTCTAGGTTTTTAGGTGAGCTAAAGTCTGCAATTATAGTTCTATGATCTTGCCCTTTTGATTTGTCTAATTTGCTAATTACATCATCTAAACCTTCCTTGCTTCTAGCTAGTAAAACTGCATTAACTCCTTGCTTGGATAGCTCAATTGCTGTTGCGGCACCAATTCCTTTTGATGCTCCGCATACAAAAGCAGTCTGTCCTTTCATATCTTTATTTTTCATCATAATTGAAGTAATATCCTAATTTAGTTTTTAAATCTTTAGGCAATTTTGGCAAAGAAGATCTAGGTATTAAATATGTAGAAAGGTTTGTAAAATCATCAAATATTTTATGTTTTTCTAGCGTCTTTCTTAGGTATGAATGTCCTGATGATCCTCCTGTTCCTATTTTAGAGCCAATCATTCGTTGAGCTAAAGAGGCATGTCCATATCGCCATTTATTCATTAAATTATCTATATCGACTAATTTTGTAATTATTCTGTATGGTAAGTCAAGTATAGGTTGTTCTCTATAAAGCATGATAAATAAAGATGCAAGACAGGCTTTCTGAGAAAATCTTTTTGCTCCAGTTTTTAATAATTTATCATACTCATTCTTATTAAATATGATTGAATAGTTTTCATAGATTTTGTCATAATATTCTACGTTCTTATTTTTCGCTTCTTGCGATAGATTTGGATTATTTTTAATTATTTCAATATCTTCTTTAAGCATTGCATTAACGCTAGTTTTGTACTCTGACCAAAAATCAAAACTTTCACTTTTTATAAATGGTGTTCTTTCAAGCCATTTTTCAATATAGCTGAATAAATTTTCTTTTTCAGACTCTATAGCTCCAGATTGATCTTTTTTGTTTAAATAAGAATCATAGGACTCTTTGCTGAATTTTAATCTTTTTTCTCTTATGAGTCCTAGTTTATTTTCGATTATTCTAAATTGTAGGCTTTGAAAGCCAGAAGCAGGACTTAAAAGATTTCTAAATTCAAGGAAATCCATAGGTGTCATGCTTTCTAAAATTTTTATCTGATTAATTAATAGTTCTTGAATCATTGAAATTCTATTTAATCGATTAACAATTACAGATAAATTATTCTCTTCTATGTATGAATCTTTAAATAATTCGATTACAGAATCAATATCATGGATAATTTGTTTAAACCAAAGCTCATATGCTTGATGAGTAATTATGAATAACATTTCATCGTGAATCGGTTCTTTAAGTATCTTAGATTGAAGATCTTGAGCTGATAAAATTTTATCTAGTTGCAGGTATTCTGAATAATAGGCTTCTTTTTTTTTTGTCATTTCACTTTATTATTATGTTAATGATACTATTTTAGGATAATTTAAATTAAAAAAAAATATTTATTCTTTTAAATAGCGTGATATTCAGATTAAATTAATTCGATTCAAACCAATGAAAAATCAAAATAATAAAAATGAATAAATATCCTTCAATTACAAAAGAAATTATTTCTGAGCATGGAATATCTGAGGATGAATATTCTAAAATTAAAGAGATATTAAAACGAGAGCCAAATTTTGTAGAATTAGGAATTTTTTCTGTAATGTGGAGTGAGCACTGCTCTTATAAAAGTTCTATTAAATGGCTAAAGAAATATCCAAGGTCTGGAGATAGAATGTTAGTCGATGCAGGGGAAGAAAATGCCGGATTAATTGATATTGGTGATGATCTTGGTGTCGCATTTAAGATTGAATCTCATAATCATCCATCTGCAGTTGAGCCTTATGAAGGTGCTGCAACAGGAGTTGGAGGTATTATGAGAGATATTTTCACTATGGGTGCAAGGCCAATTGCTTCAATGAACTCTTTGCGTTTTGGGCCCTTAGATGATAATAGTAGAAATAGATTTTTATTAGAGCATGTTGTTGAGGGAATTGCTGATTATGGAAATTGCTTAGGTATTCCTGTTCTTGGTGGTGAAGTTGTCGTTGAGTCAGCTTACTCTGGAAATCCTCTTGTTAATGCTTTTTCTTTGGGTATAGTTAAAAAGGGTAATGTTGTGAGTGCTATAGCTAAGGGAGAGAATAATCCAGTTTTTATCGTAGGTGCTACTACTGGTAGAGATGGGATTCATGGCGCAACCTTTGCTTCAGAAGAACTTACAGAAGAGACTGAGTCAAAGCGGTCTAATGTTCAGGTTGGCGATCCATTTACTGAAAAATTACTACTAGAGGCAACTTTAGAATTAAGTAAAAAGAAATGGCTTATAGGTGTCCAAGATATGGGGGCAGCAGGCATAACTTGCTCTTGCTCAGAAATGTCTGCTAAAGGTGAAAGCGGCATATGCATTGATTTAAGTAAAGTTCCCTTAAGAGAGAAAGGTATGAATCCATATGAGATTATGTTATCTGAGTCTCAAGAAAGAATGCTGGTTGTAATTAATAAAGGTTTTGAAAAAGAGTTAACCGCAATATTTGATAAATGGGATCTTGATTGCACTGAAGTTGGCTATGTTACAAGTGATGGCAATTTAACTGTAATGCATGAAGGAGATATGGTCGCGCAAATTCCATCAGAAGAATTAGTTTTAGGCGGAGGTGCTCCTCAGTATGATATGCCTTATAAAGAGCCTAAATACTTAAAAGAGATAAATGATTTAAGCTTAGATGATTTAAAGCCTTTAGATGATTTTGAGAATGCTCTTCAAATTCTTCTATCATCTCCAAATATTGCGTCAAAAAAATGGATTTATGAGCAATATGACTCTACAGTCAGAACTAACACTGTTCAAGGTCCAGGAGGAAGTGCAGGTGTTATAAGAATTAAGGGGTCAAATAAAGGTCTTGCAGTTAGCACTGATTGTAATGGGCGCTATGTCTATATTGATCCCTATAAAGGAGGGCAAATAGCTGTTCTTGAATCAGCTAGAAATGTAGTATGTACAGGAGCAAAGCCATTAGCCATAACTAATTGTCTTAATTATGGAAATCCGAATGACCCTGAAATTTATTGGCAATTTAAGGAATCTGTAACAGGTGTAGGGGATGCATGTAAGAAACTTAATACTCCTGTAACAGGTGGTAATGTTAGTTTCTACAACGAAACAAAAGATGGCGCTGTATTTCCTACTCCAGTAATTGGTATGGTAGGAGAATTAGAGAATATTTCTCATCAAACATCAATGGAGTATAAAAATCCTGGAGATTTTATTATTTGTTTAGGTTCTTTGAATGGAAAGTTAGGAGGATCTGAATACTTGAAAACTATTCATGGTAAGATTGAAGGTCCTTTAGCAAATATTGATATGGATTATGAATTGAGTGTGCAGTCATTATGCTTGAAAGCAATTCAATTAGGAATTTT
>CEQN01022360.1_pt1 | contig 10998 bp, 8 predicted proteins | sample 427011 | NCBI WGS metagenome assembly CEQN01 (sample SAMEA2621277, study PRJEB7988) | marine metagenome | biome: marine biome (ENVO:00000447); feature: deep chlorophyll maximum layer (ENVO:xxxxxxxx); material: "saline water (ENVO:00002010), including plankton (ENVO:xxxxxxxx)" | depth 120 m
AGACTTAAATTTGTTGAAAATGTAGAGGTTATAAAAACCAAAGTAACCAATTCACCCGATTTAATTGATATAACGTTTGATGTAACGGAGAGAAAGTCTGGTGAGTTTAAAGTTAGTGCTGGTTGGTCAGATATAGATGGCGCTCTGTTTGATATTAATTTACAGCAAGATAATTTTTTAGGTAAAGGTAAAAATGTGCGTGTTAAGGCGACAAAAACTAATGTTACTACATCTCTAGCGGCTTACCTGACTGACCCATATTACACCCCAGATGGAGTTAGTAGAACCCTTAGTGCTACAATTAGTCAGGTAGATGTTAGTGGTACATCAACTTCGTCATATCTTGCAGATACTTATGGTGCTGGAGTAATGTATGATATGCCGGTATCTGAAACATCGTATTTTGGTTTAGGTTATGATTTGTCTCTAACTCAGTTTACTACAACTTCTTATTCTCCTATTATTGTAACGCATCATATTGCAGATCATGGTGAAGATTCACTAGGTATAACAATTAAGGGTAGCTTTAGTGATGATACGAGAAATAGAACGATTTTCGCAGAAACAGGAGTACTTCATTCAATAAATAGCAATTTATTCCTTGGCATTGAAGGAGCATCTCATATTTCTGCTTTATACAATACAGAAACAAATATTCCTTACATATGGAAGACTCTTGGATTTGATTGGTATACGGTAATTCAAGCAAAAACAAGAATTGGTATTGGTGCCGGACTAGGTTCTGCAACATCCCTTCCTTTTTATAATAAATTTTTTGCAGGTGGTAAAGGGACTGTAAGGGGTTTTAAAGGGTCAAGTTTAGGACCTCTAACATATAATGCGCCTAGAGGAGCAAATACTTGTGCAGCAAAAGCAGTTCCTGGAAAATTCATAGAGTGTGATGCTATTGGTGGAGATTTTTTGACTGCAGCACAGCTTAACTGGATACTTAGCCCACCGCCATTTTTAGGCGAGGAGGTTAAAAATATCAGAACCACTCTATTTGTTGATATTGGAAACGTATTTGAGAAAGTAGGCGATTTCGAATACAATGAGTTAAGAGCCAGTTATGGCGTAGAGTTTAATTTTCTCACACCTATCGGTGGTGTTTCGATTGGGTTCACTAGTGCACTTAAATCCAAAGAAGGAGACGATACGCAACCGGTTATATTCCAATTAGGAGGAGCTTTTTAAAAAATGAGTACTATACATAAAATTTTCATGTTTTGTTTATTTACTATAATACTAATACCTATACATGCATTAGCTGAGTTAAAAATGGGGATAGTTAACTTAGATTTATTATTCAAAGAGATTCCTATATACAGAGAATCCCAGGAAAAAATAAAAAAACAATTTGACCCAAGAGCCAGAAATTTAAAAACTTTAGAGCAAGAATGGAATGGCCTTAATGAAGATTACTTGAAGAATGAGACAGTCATGTCTGAAAAAGAAAAAAAAGCATTAGTTGAGAAAATACAAGGTATTGAAAAAAAATTCCGATCTGGTCAAGAAAAGATTCAGGCTGACTTGCAAAAAGTACAACAAGAAGAACTTTCTAGAATTAGAGCTATTGTGGAAAAGGCGATAACTGATCATGCTGAAAAAAATGATTTTGATATTATTATAAGAGCTGATGGCACTACCTTATATGCCAAAAAATATATCAATATAACACAAGAGATTATCTCTAAACTTCAATAATGAAGCTCAAAAAGCAATATAGCTTAGAAGAAATCGCTTTAAAATACAATTGCAAAATAATCGGTGACAAGGATACATTGTTTGACTCTGTGTCTAGTCTTCAAAAAAGCAAAAAAAACTCCATATCCTTTATCTCTGATTCAAAATCGCTTAATTTTCTTTCTACATCAAATTTATCTTGTGTTATTTCTACTTCTGAACTTAGCAGCGCAATAAAAATTCCTATTATTATAAGTGATAATCCACTACTTTTATTCTCAAAGCTTATCAATGAAACATATAATCCTTTTGAAAGCTCTTTGTTTTTAGATAATAGCTCGACAACACAAATAGATGATACTGTAAAACTTGGACATAATGTTGTGTTAGGCTCACATGTTACAATTGGAAAAAACACAATGATTTATCCAAATGTTACTATATATGATAATACTTCAATTGGCGATAATGTTATTATTCATGCTGGAGCAGTAATTGGTTCAGACGGTTTTGGTTTAGTTAAAGATTCTAGTGGCTGGATTAAGGTTCCTCATATAGGTCAAGTAATAATTAAAAACAATGTTGAGATAGGTGCAAATTCAACAATAGATAGAGGCACAATCGATAGTACGATTATTCATGATAATGTTAAAATTGATAATCATGTACATGTTGCACATAATGTTGAAATTGGAAAAAATACCGCTATAGCTGCATGTGTTGGTATTGCAGGAAGTACAACAATAGGTGAGAACTGCACAATAGGTGGTGGTACGGGTATTAATGGACATATCAATATAACAGATGATGTTCATTTACATGGTATGACAATGGTGACTAAATCCATAGATAAGTCTGGATCTTATGCATCGGGAACAACTGTAGAACCTGTTAAAAGTTGGAGAAAAAATCAGGCAAGGTTTAAGGAATTAAATGTACTAGCTAAATTAATTAAAAAAAAGAACTTGGAGAACATGAATGACTAACGATATTCAAAATTATTTACCTCACAGATATCCGTTTTTATTAATAGATAAACTAATCAAATTTAAAAAGCATGAATTTTTAATAGCACAAAAAAATGTTAGTAATAATGAGCCTTTTTTCCAAGGTCATTTCCCTGAGCATCCTGTATTTCCAGGTGTTTTGATCTTAGAAGCAATGGCTCAAGCAACAGCTTTGCTAGATTTTAAAAGTAATGAGAGAGAAAAAAACAATTTACTTTATTACTTTGTAGGAATAGATAAAGCGAGATTTAAAAAACCTGTGCTACCTGGAGATATATTGATTATAGAAGTTAATTTAATCCAGAGTAAAAGAGATGTCCATAAATTTAATGCAACCTGTAAAGTTGATGATGTTGTTGTTTGTACGGCAGAACTATTAGGAGCTGTTAGAGAAAAGAATGATACATAAAACAGCACTAGTTAGTAAAAATGCTAATATTGATTCATCTGTGTCAATTGGCGCCTACTCTGTAATCGATGATAATGTAAATATTGATGCCAATACACAAATCGAAAGCCATGTCATAATAAAAAAAAATACATCTATTGGCAAAAATAATCATTTCTTTCAATTTTCATCCATAGGAGAAGAACCACAGGATTTAAAGTTTAGTGGAGAGGAGTCTATACTTAGGATTGGTGATAATAATAAATTTAGAGAATACTGCACTGTAAATCGTGGCACTGAAGCTGGTATTAATGAAACTGTTATAGGTTCTGATAATCTATTTATGGCATATAGTCACATAGCTCATGATTGCATAATAGCGGATAGTTGTATTTTTTCAAATGCAGCATCATTAGCGGGCCATGTTAGAGTCGGCAAATATGTCTCTCTAGGAGGATTCACATTAGTACATCAATTTTGTGATATAGGAAATTATGCTTTTAGTGGCTTGGGAACTGTCATATCAAGAGATGTTACTCCTTTTACTTTAGTTGCTGGTAATCATGCACAGGCGTATAAGATTAATACTGCTGGTTTAAAACGGAAAGGGTTTGATGTTAAAGTCATTACTGCTTTAGAAAAAATCTTTAAATTGTTCATAAAATCTAAAGCTAGCAGGGAGAATGTTAATCAAGAATATAAGAAACTCAATCTTAAATACCCTGAAGTTGAGTATTTTGTTGATTTTATAAATAGTAGCGAAAGAGGAGTTACTAGATAGCTATTTAATCATTTTTTCAGCCAGTTTGGCAACTTTAACCGATGCTCCTGGATTTAAAATAGCTCTAATCTCGGAATATCCTTTTTCTATAGTTTTTCTGTAATCCTCATTATTGTCTATATTGCGTAATTCTACCATTGCATCTATTTCATCACTATAGCCAGGTTGGACAAATTCTTTGATAATTGGTTTGGAGCCAAGAGTGTCACCTAGTATTAAATTAACCAAACCAATATATTTGAGCTTTATCAAACTCTTCATAACATAATATGTAAAAGGTGATAAACGATACATGATGATCATAGGAATATTCATTAATGCCAGTTCTAGTGTAATTGTCCCAGAGGCAGTTATAGCTCTTTTACAGTTCTTAACGGTTTCTAGATCTTTACCAGACGCTAGCAAAACATCCCATCCTTTTGGCAATAACTTAGTTATAAGATTTTTAGCAGTTGTATTTGAATAAAATATCTTTATATTTTTACGCGATAAAGTCTCACTATTTTTTTGTTTAATTAAGTCAATCATTAAAAATAGATTATTTTTAATTTCTGATTCTCTACTACCAGGAAAGATACCTAATTCTATAGGTTTATCTTTATAATCTAGAGTAGATGGATTCATGTTTGCATTATCAGATAGAGGATGCCCAACATATGTTACTGATTTAGTATACTTTTGGAATAATGTTTCTTCGAAAGGAAAAACAACAGCAATATGATCAACAAGGTTGATGATATTTTTTATTCTCTTCTCTCTCCATGCCCAGACCTGCGGGGCGATATAAAATAGAATCGGTATATTCATACTTCGGGCAAACTTCGCAATTTTCATATTAAATTCTACATAATCAACCAATACTATTAAATCAGGTTTATCTTCTTTTATATGTTTATAGGCTATATTCAATGCATGTTTAATCAACCTATATTTCACTAGAACTTCTATGATTCCCACAACCGATATCTTTTCTGAATCATATATTATTTTTGCTCCCTCTTTCTTGAGTTCTTGTTGTCCTATAGCTGTAAATTTAATATCAGGATTAATTTTCAAGTGTTGTTTTACATAGTTAGCAGCATGTTGATCCCCCGATGCTTCTCCCGCTATTATAAATATATTTTTTGAAGTTATCATTTATAGTTATTTATTTTTTCTACAATATAATCAATTGCGCTGATACTTAGTTCGGGATACATAGGCAAAGAAATACATTCTTTTGTTATTTTTTCTGTATTTTTTAGATAACATTTATATTTGAAACTTTTAAGAGCCTTTTGTTTATAAATTGGTATTGGATAATATACTCCATAAGGTATACCATTATTTTCTAAATATTTTGAAAATCTTTTTCTATTCTTAACACATATTGTAAATTGATTATACACATGATGAGTTCCTTCAGCTTGATAAGGTAGTTTGATTTTATTATTTATAATAGAGGATTTATATTTTTTAGCAATAATATTTCTTTTTTTATCAAAAGCTTTAATTTTTTTTAATTTTGTTAACAGTACTGCCGCTTGTATTTCATCTAATCTAGAATTATATCCAATATACTCATGAATATTTCGTGTGAGACCTCCATGATTACGAAGTTTTTTCAAATAAATCATATTTTTTTTACTATTAGTAACAATCATTCCGCCATCTCCAGCACAACCTAGGTTTTTTGTGGGAAAGAAGCTATAACATCCAAAATCACCGAAGGTACCGGTATATAAACCATTTTTTTTTGCACCAAACGATTGGGCGCAATCCTCTATTAATTTAATTTTATGTTTCTTGCAAATAATAGCAATTTTATCTATATCAGAAGATTGTCCAAAAATGTGAACTGGCATAATAGCTTTAGTTTTTTTTGTAATATGTTTTTCTATTTGGTTTATATCAATATTATAAGTATCAGGATTAATATCTACAAAAATAGGCTTTGCACCAACCAGAGCAATTGCCTCTGCTGTCGCAAAGTAAGTAAAAGGTGTTGTAATTACCTCATCATTTTTTCCAATCTTAGACGCTCTTAATGATAAAATAAGAGCATCTGTACCAGAATTACATGAGACCGCATATTTAACATTAAGGAATTTTGTAAATGCATTCTCTAGTTGATGTACATTTTTACCTAAAATATATTGTCCAGATCTAAGAATATTTATTACATCTCTATTTATCTCTTTAGATAGATTTTTAAATTGTTTTGTTAAATCAAAAATTTTTATACTTTCTTTCATAATAGTTTTGAAATTACTGTAGCTATTTTAACAGCATCTCTGCCTTGTATTCCATCAACTTTTGGTATGTCCTTCCTCATACACGATAGAATAAAATTATTAATTTCCTCTTTTAGCGCATCAGTTTTTTTATAGTTAAATTCTTTATATTCAAACAGCTTTTTTCTATTTAAAGATGATTTATAATATCTTTTAATATTTGAATTCATAAAATCTACTGAATAATATTTGTCTTTTTCAAAGATTCTAATCTTTCTTTCATTTTTTTGGCTTATTCTACTCGATGTTAGATTTGCCACACAATCGTCAGTAAACTCTATTCGAACATTAGCGATATCAATTGAATTTGTAATAATCTTTTTTCCAAATGCTGATATTTTTTTAATTTTTTTCTTAACTAGAGAGGTCACAATGTCAATATCATGAATCATGAGGTCAAATATAACATTGACATCTGTAGATCTTGGATTAAATTTAGCTAATCTATGAACTTCTATAAATACAGGTTTCATTATTTCATTATTTAATCTTTCCATTACAGGATTAAATCTCTCTAAATGACCGGCTTGCAGTATCAATTTATTCTTTTTCGCTATAGTTATCAACTTATCTGCTTGATCAACTGTATTTGTTATTGGTTTTTCAATCAAAACATGTTTTTTATTTTCTAAAAAAAACTTAGCAATTTGATAATGATTCTTAGTGGGAGTAACAATAGAAACTGCATCTACATCTTTGACAATATCTTTATATTTGGTAGTTTTCTTAATACTATCACTTATATTTTGTGATAGATTATTAGAGTCTAAATCTACAATCCATGTAGTTTTACAATTTCTATTAGTAATAAATTTCTGAAGATGATATTTTCCGAGATAGCCAATCCCGATTACCCCTATATTTAATTTTTTTCTTTTCATTTTGAAGTATTGGTATAGCTTTTTTGTTATATTTATAATATCTCAATTATATATAGTGAACTAGTTATGACAAGTCAATTTTTAGCTGGTGTTGATGAAGTTGGAAGAGGTAGCCTTGCAGGCCCTGTGATTTCAGTCGCAATAATTCTCAAAGACTCCCTAGATCGTAGTTTAATGATAGATTCAAAAAAGTTAACACATAAAAAACGTCTGTTTCTTGCACAGTATATATTGCAAAATTGCTGGTCTATAGGTGTTGGAGTTTGTAGTAATCATGAGATAGATAGACTTAATATCCACAATGCGACCCTAAATTCTATGAAAAAAGCCATTACAAACTTAGATTTACAACCTAAAATAGCTTATATTGATGGTATATATAAGCCCAAAATTGACATAGAGTGTGAATCCTTCATCAAAGGTGATGATCGAATACCAGAAATATCTGCTGCATCAATTGTTGCGAAGGTATTGCGAGATAACGAAATGATGGTGCTGGATAAAAAATTACCAGTCTATGGTTTTATGAAACACAAGGGTTATGGAACTAGAGAGCACATTGAGGCTTTGAAAATATTTGGACCTTCAATTTACCATAGGTTTAGTTTTGCACCTTTAAAAAAATCATAACATGAAGACAAATTTCACTCATTTACATCTACATACTTCATATTCTTTGAGTTTTAGTACCATTGATATTGATAAACTAATTAAATTAGCAAAAAAAAATAAAATTAAGTCATTAGCAATAACTGATCACCTTAATGTTTTTGCTGCAATTAAATTTTATCAAAAATGTATTGATAATAAAATTAAACCAATCATAGGATGTCAGATTCCCATTAAAGTTAATGAAAGTGATATCTCTAATTCAATAGTGACGATATTGTGTCAGAACATTAAAGGATATAAACATTTGATTAAACTTTTATCAGAGATGCATGTTCAAAAAAAGTCAAGCGAGCTAGCTTCAGCATCTATTAATCACTTAAAGAAATATAATGAAGGACTTATTGTTCTAACTGGAGGGAGAAATGGTGTATTAGGAAAAAATATTTTATCAGATAAAAAAGATATGCAAATAAAATTTATTAAAGAATTACAAGAGATTTTTTCAAATCGCCTATATATAGAGATTGATAGAACACAAAGAGAACTTGAAAATTTATATAATAATGAACTTTTAATCTTAGCGGAAAAACTATCTTTGCCAATTGTAGCTACCAATAATGTTTTATTTATGAATCGCGAAGATTTTGAAGCACATGAGGTTAGAGTTTGTATTAATAAAAAAATTAAAATTGATGATAGACAAAACCAAAACGAATTTAGTGAAGAGCAGTATTTTAAATCTGAGTCAGAAATGTCTGAGATATTTTCAGATTTACCAGATGCTATTAAAAATATTTCTGAAATTGTAAAAAGATGTAATTTACATATAGATACAAAAGGTTATAGCCTCCCTCAATTTATCACACCTGATGAATCTAATGTTGATGAATATTTTGATAGAATTGTTAATGATGGTTTACAAAAAATTATCAAAAATAATAAAAATGCAATCTCAGATATTTATTATGATAGATTAGCTAGTGAAGTCGCTGTCATAAAAAAAATGAATTTTGTCAGTTATTTTCTAGTGGTTCATGAATTTATACATTGGGCAAAGAAAAATTCAATACCTGTTGGTCCTGGAAGGGGTTCTGGTGCTGGCTCACTTGTTGCTTATGCTTTAGATATTACATCAATTGATCCTATTGAACATAATCTTTTATTTGAAAGATTCCTTAACCCAGAAAGGATATCTATGCCAGATTTTGATATAGACTTTTGTATGATTAACCGTCAGAGAATTATTGAGCATATAAGTCAACTTTATGGAGAAAATAAAGTCTCACAAATCATCACATATGGCTCTCTTGCTGCTAGAGCAGTTATTCGAGACGTGGGAAGAGTACTTGGCATGGGTTATACATTTGTTGATAGGATAGCTAAGCTCATACCATTTAGTGTGGGAATTACAATAAATGATGCTTTGAAACAAAACAAAGAGTTAAAAAAGGATTATGAGTCTAATGAGGAGATTAAAAATCTAATTGATACATCAAAAAAATTAGAAGGATTGCCTAGAAATGTTGGTAAACATGCGGCTGGAATAGTAGTAGCCCCTAATGATATAGATGATTATATACCATTATATAGGGTTGAAGAAAGTAATGAGTTGGTAACGCAATATGATAAAGATGATATTGAAAAATTGGGCCTAGTGAAGTTTGATATATTAGGATTGAGAACCTTAAGCATCATAGATAGCACGATAAAGACTATCAAAAGAAATCATGGGGATGTCAACTTACATCATGATGATATCAAATTAAATGATAAAAAAGTATTTAGCCTTCTTCAAAAGAAACTTACAAGTGGAGTATTTCAACTTGAGTCTGCCGGTATGAAAAGATACATGGCTAGACTTAGACCGGATTGTTTTGAAGATATTGTAGCACTAGTGGCTCTATATAGACCCGGGCCATTAGGAACAAATATGGTTGATGATTTTATTAATAATAAACATGGAAAAAAGATTGATTATGAACACCCAATGTTAGAGCCCATTTTATCTGGTACATATGGATTAATCTTATATCAAGAACAGGTCATGGAAATATCACGTTCTCTGGCAAATTATACTTTGGGTGAAGCGGATTTGCTGAGAAGAGCAATGGGTAAAAAGAAGAAAGAAGAAATGGAGGTTCATAGAAAAAAATTTATTGATGGAGCCTCACATAAAGGAATTACTGGAACTATAGCAAATTCTATATTTTCGAAAATGGAAAAATTTGCTGGATATGGTTTCAACAAATCTCATTCAGTTGCATATGCTGTCATATCCTACCAGACAGCTTTTTTAAAAACTTATTATACTTCTGAGTTTCTATCAGCAGCACTTTCTTCAGATATGGATAACACAGATAAAGTTATTTCTTTAATTGATGCGTCTAGAGAAATGGATATTGAGATAATACAACCAGATATAAATTCATCAGATTTCAATTTCCTCTCTTCTGAAACAAACTCTATATTGTTTGGCTTAGGAGCAGTTAAGGGTGTTGGACAAAATGCTATTAATCATATTGTTTCTGAGCGTAATAAAAATGGCATCTATAAGAATCTTTTTGATTTTTGTGAGAGAATCTCAATGAATATTGTAAATATTGGCACATTAGATGCTTTGATTTTTTCTGGTGCTTTTGACTCATTTAATGAAAATAGATTATCTATGAAAAATGCTCTTGAAAAGGCAATGTCATATGGTCAACAAAAACAGAATTCAAGAACAACAGGACAGCAAGAATTATTTGAAAATAAGTCAGAATCTTTCTCTTCGCAGTCTAATGATAGCTCACATGTTTATTATACTAAGGATTCGATTGAGAATCGTCTTAAAACCCTTTATCAAGAAAAGAAGGTCATAGGTTTTTATTTGACAGGTCACCCAATTAAGGAATATACAAAAGAAATTTCTGCGATGTCAATTAATAACATAGATTCATATTTTAAGAAACTTTATTCTAGAGAATCTACAACCGATTATTCAGAATTTGCTACTGTCAGTGGTGTTATCACATCTATTAGATCTCAAAGAGTCGGCGCTGATAGATTTATTAATATTATTACTATAGATGATTCAACACATTGCTTAGAAATTATTGTATATCCTGATATTTATGAAAAATACCAAAGCCTCATTAAAGAAAATCAAATTCTCTTCTTTTCTGGAACAATTGCGGTAGATGAGTATAATGGAGAACTGAGTATGAAAGCAACGAAAATTATCGATATAGATGCAGCTAGACAACAATACTCAAAAGAAATTGAACTTTTTATTTCCCCCGAACATATAAATGATTCCACTTTAGGAAAAATTATAGATTTATTAGAGCCATATAAAAATGGAAAGTGCCCGTTAACTATAAAGTGCTTGAGT